>OBAR01000772.1_pt1 | contig 33418 bp, 25 predicted proteins | sample 1517911 | NCBI WGS metagenome assembly OBAR01 (sample SAMN04571709, study PRJEB22368) | human gut metagenome | biome: human gut; material: stool | host: Homo sapiens | place: Luxembourg | collected 2012-10-26
CGGAACCGCTGCTCAATTTCGCCGGTCGAGGTGATTTTGCTCAGCGGTGTACGCAACTAATGCAGCACTCTGGATGAACATGCCGCCAGAACCACAGCAGAGATCTATAAAGACGCTGTCTTTGATACAAACAGAAAAAGCCTTCTCCGGCACATAAGTGCTGAAAAAGGCTTGAAATAAAGGACTTTCGAGGTTCCACTGTGTTTTACAGCAGAGATTCGTAAGCCCTTTTTCTGTTTATTTGATTGTTACTGGCCGGTTCTGTGGCTTGTGGAACTTACCCATCAAAAACGGCTGTCAGAGGAATAATTAAAAAGTGTGGAATAATTAAAAGGTTTCAAACTCTAATCCTTTTTTGTAAAAGCCTTCACCCCTGTCCATATTGCTCCGCCTATTAATGCGAGAACTCCCATTACAGTAACGCCTGTATCTCCGGCTTTCTTTTTACATGCAGAACAAATACCCGTCTTGTTTTTACCTACTATGGTTTTTCCACACATTTTGCATTTTTTCTCTTCATTGTTATTCTTGCTCATCATTTACATCCTCCACTGAAACTATGTAAACATCTTTGTTTTCGATTGCGAGTCTTGTGCTTTCTAATGCAGGTTCGAGTTTTTTTGAAAAGGTATACCAACAATCTGTGTTTTCTTTGCTATAGTGATAGTTATCGTGCATCAGCTCTATAGCAGACATACCTCTTCCGCCTATTTCCTGCGTGATAAAATCGTGCATTACGGTTTGATAACGATCCAATACGAGCTTTGAGTCCTCCCGACGACCGAGTGCCTCAAACACCTGCATTTGTACGCCAGAAAACTTTGTTGCCAACTGCAAATCATCCGATAAATTTGAAAGAAGAGTATCTATAGAAGATTGTTTGTGGAACAACGACCATTTTGTGTTCTTCGCAAGATGTAATGAAGCAGTTCGCATTTCCGCATATACGCTATTTAACGCTGTTGTCATCCTGTCAGATGCCTTTTCAAGGAACTGGTTCCTCGATTCAATAGAAGTTGCGTTCTGCGCTTGTAAGATATAGTCACGAGCATCAAAGAAAGGCGTGAGAATATCTCTATCCCGATCTCGATCCAACTGATAACTCTGCATTTCTTGGATGCCTTTTAGTGTGTCTTGAATTTGCTTCATTTGCATTTGATTAGCGATACTTCGAGTGGTTTCGAGAGTTCCGGGATTATTAATTACTTTTTTAAGTGTGATATCTTTGACACGAACCCCATTTTCATCAACGATTACCGCACGAAGATTACCATCCACTTGTTTTGAGTCTCCTATAGAGTATAGACCCTGTTTGAGCTTTTCTTTTACCCCTGCTGGCAGGCTATCAAAATCAGGAACAAGGGTGATGTTTCCTCTGGCAACAACAGCAGCATGTTGAACAACATCATTTATTATTCCAAGGTCTGCAACAGAAATATTTGAAACCACTTCAACAAACGGACTATCTGCCAAAGATCGTGTTAACTGTTGAGCATATAAGCCCATGAAATCACTCATTTTTGATATTTCATATCCGTTCGTATCTGCGTCAGTTACAAGAATATGTAGTTCAGAAGGAACAAGAGCAGTGACAGATTCTTTGTTTCCCTGATCCTTGTATTCATTTGAGTCAATCACGGTGTTTCACCTCTTTACACTTGGATTTTAACCATGCAAAATGCTCTATGGCTATGGCATTGAGCTGTGCGGCAATCTCCGAGAAATCCTGGTTTAAATCAAGGGTTTTCACACTGATTTGATTGCCGCTCATCTGATAGACATTATCCGGCTGAATTGCTTCGTCTGTTGCGGCATAAAGGAGCATGCCGGAAACCTTGTGGGGCTGATCCCCGAACTCCGTATCCTTGTTCTTGACGTAGGTAAAGATCTGATACAGATTGCCGGAATGGAGCGTGTGGACGTCGTACTGAGTCTGCGTGGTATGCGTGTAATACTTAGCGTCAATGATAAGCACCTCGCTCCCTCTGGTGAGCATGATGTCGCTCTGCATTCCCGGTAGCATCGTCCCGATACCATCATCCAAGGCCCACGGGATCTGCGAGGCCGTCGCCGTCACCTGCGGACACTCCTTGGCGTAGTATTCGAGGATGAATTTCTCGTACAGACGGTTCATGCGCTGTTCATCCACAAAAGAGGCCAGCTTGTATTCTCCAGAGTCTGTGGTCAGAAGCATTCCTTCCAGAATGAGCTGGCAGAGGCTGATGAGCATACGATAGGTATTGTTGTTCCTCTGGAACCGAATGGCTGACCAGCGGATCGTGGTGGGATCGATCGTGTCAACATTCGAGAAGAACAGCATTTCCTTTTTCAGATCGCTTTTGTACTCCTGATCCACCCTCGTGTGCCTGAGCAGAAGCATAACGGTCGTTTTCAGTATCTGATTCAGGAGATTGTTTTCAGAAAGCTCGTCGTACTCGCAGGTCAGCGCCCGCTTTCTGGCAAGGCGGTTCTGAATGGTCCCCGGCATATCGATCTTGCCACGGACTACTGCGACATCCTCTTTACGGTTTAAATACTCCCGGTAAAGGCCCTGCTTTAACTGTCTGCTGATGCCCTTCGCCAGAATCGCAGCGAAGAGGTTATGGATGTTCTCGAACTCTTCGGTAGCAACATCCTCATATCCGCCTTGATTCAGCGTCGTGAAGGCATACGAAAGCATATAGTATATGTTTTTTATGAAGATGCTCTTATCCTTAATCATTGAAACACACCTTGCAGAATGTTTTCCCACCGCTGGAGCTTGTTGGCGTCATCAAACCAGTATTCACTGAGCATCGGAAGAATGTCGTAGTCAACGATGGAATGCATCCACTCCTCGGTGCAAATATCCCTGCCGCAGAAATAGCTGTGGCCGATGCAGAAGCCCTTGCCCAACGATTTATCAAGAGAGATTTCACGGTTCAGGTCTTTCACCTTATTTACGAGTTCATTCAGCGTCTCGTTGTTCAGGCTGTTCTGGTAATGGATGAAGCCCTCGGAATCGAATCCCGGTTCCACTTCAAAGAAGCTGAAGCGACGACGAAGCGCATAATCGATCATGGCGAGACTGCGGTCTGCCGTGTTCATCATACCGATGATGTAGAGGTTCTTCGGAACGGAGAATGAGAGCCCGTTATAAGCGAGGGTCGCTTTTGTACCTCTGTAGTCCTTCTCGATCAGCATCAGCAGCTCACCGAAGATCTTACTCATATTTCCACGGTTGATTTCGTCGATGATAAAGAAGAACTCCTTGTCCGGCTGGTTTGCGGCCTTCTGGCAGAAGCGATAGAAAATACCATACTTCAGCTCGAAACCATCCTCGACTGGCTTATAGCCCATCATGAAGTCTTCGTAGGAATAGTTCTGGTGGAACTGTACGAACTCGATGCGGCTATCATCCTTTTCACCCATCATGGACCACGCCAAACGTCTGGCGGCGAAAGTCTTACCAACACCGGGAGCACCCTGCAGGATGATGTTCTTCTTGTTGCGAAGAACGGCCACAAGGTTCTCGTAGCGTTTTTCGGTCATATACACTTCATCAAGGAAGTCGCTCTTTGTATAGGCGTCAATGGAGGCTTCCTGCGCTACCGGATTCTCATCACGAATCATGTCGAGGATGAAGTCAAACTCGCCTCTGGTGAGCTTGAACAGGCTGCCTTGCGGATTCTGGAAATACTCCATACGCTCCAGCTCCGGGCAGCCTCTCAATGTCGCATAATCAATCGGTGAAGTCAGGCCTTCGACCTTTTCAAAGAACAGCTTCTCGCCGTCTTGTTCTGCGCTGACACGACCGATGGCAACGATCTGCTTTACCGGATTGGATTCGTACCCGATGATCATATCGCCAGCCTTCGCATCAAGGAAGTTCTGGAAGATACGACGCTTGTTGCCATTCTCATTGTAGAGCGTGTAGGACTGAACCTCTCCAACAGCGATGTCTGCAAAACTCCAGATCTTCGGATTGGCATTCAACCACCAATAACCACAATCCTGCTCACCGGGAGCCGCTGTGACATACAGTTCGATACTGCTGAGATCTTTCTTGTCGAGTGCAGCAGAAAGCTCATCTCTCAGTTTCCATACAAAGCTGCCATCCTCGTCTTTTCCTGCATCACGGCCCGTATAGAGAACCGTCCACCACTGAGTGGAACCATCATCTCTGGTGTTCGGCGTGATGCTGGTGGACTCACAAACTCTTCTTGCCAACGCTACAGAGCCAGAATTATAGAAGTTCTTTGTCTCGCCGTATTTCACAGCAAGCTGAGTGCAGGAAGCCATGCCGCCATAATCCTTCATGCGCTTCATGATTTCCAGCGCACCCGTCGTAAAGACGGTTTCATCCTTCAACAGCTTGCTCCAATCCTCAACAGAGAGGCCGGGATCAAAGTCTGCGCCATACCAGCTGGTAGTATCAGGAGCAACATCCTTCTGAGAGTAATACCGGCTGATGTAGAAACCGACGTCGATGGTCAGCGTCTTCAGTTCCGGATCAGGATAGCAGGTATCGGTCAACTGCGACTGGAACAGGTTCACCAGTTCGGTATCCTCTTTGAGGGCCACACTGATTTCATCATAGAGCTTCAGGAAGTTCCGGATGTTATCGGCATAAGCACCTTTTTTGAAGCGATAGTCAGATTCCAGCTCACTGGCGACCGTTTTTACTTCACCGAATTTATAGATGTAATACTTATCCGGGTAGCGGAGCCACAGGTATGTGCTGATGGCATTCTCGTACTGATAATGCTGCGCTGCTCCGTTGCCGTATTTCTCCAAGAGAACGGTCGACTGCATTTTGAAGGCATCCATTCTCTCGAACACATCCTTGCTCTCATCAAACAGAGCGATGAACATTGCACGGACCTCTTCGGGAGCGGATTTTGCAAAACCGACAATCATGCCCTTCGGGAAGTTGTTATTAGAAGCCAGCAGGTTGAATGTCTTATCCAGCGAACGATTCAGCATTTCTGCAAAATCAGCTGCTTTCACATCCCAATTGTCCTGAAACCACCTTACGGCCTCCCACTTGTATTTTTCTTCGCCCCATTGCTTTGAAACGAAGTTCTGCTTGTAAGAAACAAGCACATCTGCGAGTTTTGACTGGTCAAACATTCCTCTGAACCTCCTTAATCAGCGTACTGCTTATAGTTATCCACCTGCTTCATAATCTCATCGTAGGCGTCGTCGATCGTTCTCGGCGGATAACCATGCTTTTTCAGCAGCTTTGCGACGTCCGCATACAACTCATCCTTGACATCCTGCCGGTTGGTCCAATCGGTGTACTTGGATTTGTTACCCACGAGCTTTTGGATTTCTTTCGCAAGGAAAATGTATGTATCCTCGGCCAGTTGATCCTTAAACCCATATTTCTCGGCCACAGCGATGAGAATGTCATAGAAGGCTTTTTCCTCATAGGTAATGTCCTTTGCCTCAAATGACTGCTTCTCTTTCTTCAGATCAGAAAAGATTTTCTCAAGCTCCTCACTGAGGTTGTCCACAACGTCTTCAATAATATCTTCTACATCGCTGATGGTATTCCGGGAATTATAGCGGTCAATGACATTCTTCAGCTTCTTGGAAAATTCTATGGCTTTAAGGCGGTTCGTTTTTCCGAACTCCTTTATTGCACGTTTCAGCAGCTTTACCAAGGCTTGATACTTTGTGTTCGGATAAGGTATCCGTTTTAGCTTTTCTATAAACTCATCGCTGAAAAGCATCTGAACATCGTCAGTAGGCTGCTCGTCGAAGTTGAATAACTTTCCGCTGTAAGTAGAACTAATCGCTCTATCGACCAGCTCGGCCACATGCTGGTTCATCAAAGTCGCATCTGGCGTATCACCAGAGGTCATCTTGAAGATAACGGATCTCACGCAGAGGAAGTAATGCAGCTGTTCGACCTCATACGCCGTTATTGCATCGTGGCCAATGCAAACGTCAAATGCCTTCTTGCAGCGTAGGGTGAATCCCATAAAATTATCTTTCCGGGCTTTCTCTGCAAGAACATATTCAACGCCTTTTTGAATGATCGTCAGTCTCTCAAGCGGAGAAATAGTCTCCGTAAAGAATGCACTGTAATCGTACCCGTGCATCAGCTCTATGATGCGATCCAAGAAATCTTTGAAAACAACCAGTGAGGTATCAACGCCATTTATAGGTGTAATGTCGCCATTGTAGAGTTTCATGGCAGTCAGGATTGCGCCTTCGAGCCCAATATAGTCGACGATGAGGCCTTCCTTCTTGCCTTTGAACACACGGTTTACACGAGAAATCGTCTGGATCAAATTGTGGGTCTCGACAGGCTTATCCAAATACATAGTGTCCATCGAAGGAACATCGAATCCGGTGATCCACATATCGACAACGATTGCAATTTTCAGGTTTGACTTATTATCCTTGAATGCCCGTGCGTAGGCTTTGCGGGTCTTCGAGTCACCGATAACAGCCGTCATCTCAGCAGGGTCATTTTTGCCGTTGTTACAAACGAGCATGACCTTTTCGATTTCGATGGAGTCTCTGTCGATGGCGGTGCCTTCATACTCCGGAGCACATTTACGCTTAACAAACCACTCTGGCCGCAGAGCTTTTATCTTGTTATAGACGGTCCACGCTATTTCACGGTCATAGCAGACGAACATGGCCTTACCATTTACCGTGGCATGTTCTTCACAGCGTTTTTCATAATGCCAAATGAAATGACGAACCACGATATCGAGACGGTCCGAATTACCGAGAATGATCTTCAGGTTGGTCATGTCTTTCTTGGACTTCTCGATCTGGTATTCGTTTGCACCGGCTTCTGCCTGCAAGCGATAATACTCGTCACAGGCCTGTGCCATTTTCTCATCCAGCTGAACTTCACGAGGACCGGGCAGACGTGCAATTCCGACTGTGGAGCCATCATCGAGGGACTGTTTCATCGTGTACTGAACGACGACTTCACCAAACACTCTCAATGTGGCGTCAACCGGTGTTCCGGTAAAGCCTACATAGGTAGCGTTCGGGAAAGAGTCTCTCAGGTACTTCGCAAAGCCATATGTCTTTTTGGCATCGCTCTTCGAGATAACATATTTGGCCTCTGTATTCGTCTGGGTACGATGGGCCTCATCAGAGATACAGATGATGTTATTTCTCCGGCTAAGAAGGCTGATGTCCTCAGAAAACTTCTGGATCGTCATCAGGTAGATACCACCGCTCTCAATATCAGCCAGCTTTTCAAGGAGTTTCTTCCTGTTTGCGATACTTACAGAGTTCTCATCGACGAGATACTCTTTTGCGTTTTCAAAGTCATCCGAGAGCTGTTCATCCAGATCATTTCGGTCAGTCAGCAGGATAATGGTCGGCTTATGCAGTTCCAAAGACATCGTGAGTCTCTTGGCAAGGAACAACATCGTATAAGATTTGCCGCAGCCGGTCGCTCCCCAATATGTACCACCTTTGCCGCTGCCGGTTCCATATTCCTTGAGAATGTTGGCATACATTTTCTCTGCGCCATAGTACTGGTAGTACTTAGGCAGGATCAAGAGATTGCTGTCGCTGTGATCCGGGAAATAGACATAGTTGTACAGGATGTTCAGGAGCGTCCTGTGTGCAAACAACCCACTGATAAGGACGTGAATCGAATCAATACCGTCTGCATTATTGTAGTCCTCTCCGTTCGTCGAGTTCCATTTGAAGTAAAACTCATAGCTGCTAAACAGAGAGCCATAACGGGTGTTGGCCCCATCACTAATAACATTGATAAAGTCAAACTTCATCAACGACGGGATGTCCTGAGAATAGCGAATGTGCGTCTGATCGTAGGCGTCAGCAATCGAGACTGTCTCATCTGCCGGATTCTTCAGTTCAAACACCGACACAGGGATACCATTAATAAACAGGACTATATCCGGACGGCGATTGTGGTATTCCTCAAACTCAAACTGGTTGACGGCCTTAAAGATGTTGATCATCTCGGCATCCGGGCCGAACTCAAAGAAGTCGATAAACTTATCCGTACCGTCATCCCGGTGAAGAACATACCCACGGGAAAGCAACTTGTACGTCTCTTTCATGGATCTGTACAAGGACTGGTTCGAGTAGCTTGTGATATAGGAGATTAGGGTGTGCAGTTCATCATCCGAAAAATAACCATACTTCCGATTCAGATAATCCTGAAAGTCCACCTGAAGGATTACATCATCCTTTTCTCGATGAATGTCATATCCGCACTCGTATTCCCAGCCACAGTTTTCAAGCAGCTCAAGGACGGCCAGTTCATAGTCGTTTTCATAGTATTTGAAATTCGCCATATTATCGACCACCTTCCTTGATAGCTCCCTTAATAAGGATCGGACAGATTTCTGCAATATCTTCTGTCCCGTTGTTGTTTGCCAAAAGTGCTTTAAACACCGCAACATATTTACGTTGAATGTCAATCGAAGGCAAGTTAATCTCTATAGCACACATTTCATTCCATGAGAACACTTCTCTTGCAGATCCCCAAGAATGATAACGAGAATACCTATCAAACTCAGGTCGGTTGAAGTACATGAACAAGAAATCTGAATCCAGTATATCCGTTGAACTCACATAAAAAACAATATATGAGCTTGACACGATATAAGTATCTTCGGTTTCGTTATGGGCTATGGTAATCTTATTCCCGTTTCTTGATGTCACAGGAACATAAGCAAAGTAATCCGGCTTTACAACCAAATAGGGTGTCAACGAAACACCACTCATGTTTGCTTTGGTCTCAATAAAGACCTTCCTGATTGAAGCACCTTTTACATCGCCTATGCCATATTTGTTTTCGCTGTTTTTTTCTTCGGAGAGGGTAATCAGATCACCGAGTTTATACTTAGTTAATGCCATAGCTAATACCCTCCATTGCAGATTCAAGCATTGACAAAGCATCTCTTTGCTTTTTTGCTGATTCACGTAATCTGTGTTGAATCCTTTCCATTTCTGTACTGTAGTCTATTTCTAAATCATGATCGATAAACTCAACATAATCAGAGGTAAACAGGCTATAATCTTTTCTACGGATTTCCTCCATCGTAGCCGAATAACAGAATTCCGGAATATCGTGATAGAGTGTTTTCCATTCAGGAGACTGCCATGCAAACAGTGTAGAAGCTATCTTACGCTTATCAGTTTCAGTCAAAAGCACATATCCGTCCTCATTTGCTTTCCCGTCTCCAAGAGTTCTGGCATCAATGAACAGTATTTCATTTTCACGGTCTCGGAGAACGACTTCTTTGTCATCCCGCTTTACCCGCTTACTCTTTTTGTGATTACCAACGATCCACAAAGTGACGGAAATATCCGTTGCATAGAACATTTCCCTCGGCAGTACGATGATAGCCTCAACCTTATGGTTTTCGATAAGCTGTTTCCGGATCTTGTATTCTTCAGAATCTGCGCCAAGAGCACCGTTAGCAAGAAGGAAGGCAGCGGTGCCGTTATAGGACAGACGGGCCAACATGTGAAGAATCCATGCATAGTTTGCATTGCTGACAGGCGGCACCTCGTATCCATACCAACGGCGGTCATTTCTGAGCTCGTTTTCGGTTCGCCAGTCTTTGAGGTTGAAGGGAGGATTAGCAAGAATGAAATCTGCACGGAGGTTCGGATGCTTGTCTGAAGTAAACGTGGAAGTGTCCACATCACCCAAGTCACAGTTCAGCCCACGTATTGCAAGGTTCATTCTGGCCAGCTTATAAGTCTTGTCGTTGGACTCCTGACCATAAATTGTAATGTCTTTCTTGTTTCCCTTATGCCGCTTGATGAACTCTGCACTCTGTACAAACATCCCGCCAGAACCACAACAGGGATCGTACACCGACCCGGAGTACGGCTGGATCAGCAGGGTCATAAGTTCGACGATATTGCCCGGAGTGTAGAACTCACCCTTTTCGGATTTTGCAGCAATGCAGAACTTTCTGAGGAAGTATTCATAGACACGACCGATCACATCGTCGGATTCTTCCTGCGAATACTGAATGCGGTCGATCTCATCAATCAGCGAAGAAAACTTTGACGGCTCGATATGAAGCGTGATGTAGAAACCAATGGGAAGAGCTCCCTTCAGCGTGGGATTATTCTTCTCCATGTTACGGAAGGCATCGTCAATATAGGTGAATATTTTGTTTGACTTAGAATTGTCCTTGATGTAATTCCAGCGGTCATTCTCCTCCAAGAAGAACACGTTGTCCTTGGAATAAAAGCGAGGATTATCAATAAAGTCTGCCGTTTCCTCGTCGGCCAGCAGCTTCTCTCGCTGTGCTTTGAACTTGTCATATGCAAAGCGCAGGAACAACAAGCCCAAGACGACGTTCACATAGTCCGTCGCCGTCACACTGCCTCTCAGTTTATTACACGCATTCCACAGGCCAGCCTCAAGGGATACCTGCTTTTTTTCTGCTTTTGCCATAATCACGCCTCCGTCATAGTTTTTCATTCTAATTCTAAAGCTTTATGTGTCCCATTATCAGGACTTTATCCGTTTTCCGGTCATCATCTTATAATGCTGACTCTGGTCGAGGGCCTCAAAGATCATCTGGAAGACCCGCTTGTATGCGTCTACATCCTCGCAATCCTCAACATAGTTCAGTCCGTCGCTGATGCCGTTGGGATTGTTGATGTACGCCAGTAATGAGGAGGCCAGCTGATAATCGGTCATGTCTGGCTTTTCGCCTTCGACTTGTTTGATGAACTTATTACGGTTCTCCGGTTTCTCCAGAACAATTTCCCGGAGGTCGCTTCCTTCATATCCGCAGAGTTGCAGGAAGTAGTATTCGAGTATACGCCTCATCACGTTCAGGGCCGGGATCGTAGACTGGATGTCCCGGAGCTCATCCCACAAAGCGGCGTAGGAGTTCTGGACCGGATTATAGTTTTCTTCTTCGGTCGGGATTTCCTTGCTCTGACGTTTACAGAGCTTGATGGTGGAAATGTTGTCGTTCTTCCGAATCATGTAGAACGACGTGCAGTTGTAATAACCTACCTGCTGGTAAGTGACTTCACGATGGAAGTACACGTTGTGGGTCAGGACAAACAGCTGCTTGATGTAGTCGCCGGGAACTTTCGGATTCAAGTACTCAGTATTGTTCCGGCAGACATTGATCATCTCACGGACGATTGCGCTGACGAGGAACAGAGCCGTGCTATCCATACTGGACACCGGGTCATCGATAACGACGATTTTTTCCTTGAGCTCCTCGCTGCTCATGCTGCCACGCACCTGATGATAGAAGTACAGGAAAGCGATAAAGTTCCGTTCACCCTCACTGAGGTTTTCCGCAATTGAGCCGTCTTCACGGATAACCTCATACACGTTCTCCACACCTTCCTTGACACGAATGCTGAAGCCTTGGAAACCGGAATCCTTCAGAATCTTATTGATGCTGTCGATGGCAGCCTCAGTATTCGCATTGTGCTTGTTCAGGTCGGAGATCTCATTTGTCAGGTCTCCGATTTCTTTTCTGAGCTTCTTGCCACGCTCGGTAACGTCGTCGATTTCCTTCTGGAGTCGGTCGACCTCATCCTGATAGCTCTTCACGTCAGCCGCCAGCATGAACGCAAGATACTGCATGATTTCTGTCTTGCATTTGCTCTTGCTGGACCTCTTGGCAGAAACTACATCGTTATTTGTCTTGATCTGCTTATTGATTTCGTCAATCATTGCACCGATTTCTAACAGGAGTGTATCGGTATCCTCAAGAGAAATGGTCTTTGACGGTTCTTTGACCTTCTCAGCAATGCGCTGACGGTTGATTTCAAAGTTGCTCTCCAACAGGGCGAGTTTTTCCTGATAAGCAGTCAGATCAATCGTCGGCATAACGTCGCTGGCATTAGCCTGAAGCACCCGGACGATTTCTCTGGTCTCTCTTTCATACACAGTCTGGAACTGCCCAAGATCACGGATGTCCTGCTGATACTGAGCGTCAAAGGTAGCCGCAATATCCGCCTCAAAGTTTGCCGGGAGCTTCTGCTGGCAGTACGGGCATTTTCCACCCGCTGCACCGGCATAATGGGTATGACCATCACGAACCCAATCGGATGCTGTGTCACCGAGAGCCTTCATGAATTTTGCGAAAGGCGTATCGCTGCTGCTGACAATCATTCTATCGAGCAGTTCCTTTCCGGGAAGGCTACCGCAGGTGGTAGCTGCGGCTTTTTTGAACTCCGTATACGCTCTGGCTGAATCGTCAAAAGCTACGTCATAGAGACGCTCCAGCTCTGCCAGATCGTGATCGGTCGGTTTTGTTTCTCCAAGTACGGCCTCGGCAAAGTTCTTCTTTTGCTTCTTGCCGTCCATGCACTTATCGAAGCGTCTGCGGATTTCCGCAGTCTTTGAAAAGCAGGTGTCCTGAAACTGCGTCAGCGCAGATGCAAGGCCATCTGTTTTCTTTTTATGCTCATCAAGAGCTGTCTGACGAGCATCCATTTTCTGCTTTTTCTGATCTGTAAGTTCAGCGATCTTCTTTTTAGCCTCGACATCCTCTTCACCGAAGATAAAGACGCCTTTGAGATCGCCGTAATTCACAAAGTTGTCGTTGATGAAATCCTGATTATAAACGAGCACTTCAAAGTCGTCGGCGGTTTTGCCATCGGCCCAGACAACTCCGTCATCCTCCGCAATGGCGTGAGCGATAGAAGATTTTCCCGCTCCGTTATTGCCATAAAAGAAGTTGACGAACGTGAGCTCATCAATCGGGACATCTGTAAAAGTTGCTCTGTTTAGCGTGATATTCGTAATTGCTGAAGGTACCTTACGCTGCATTCAATTCACCATCCTGCTTCCAATCTCAAAGCTCATTCCTGAATTTTGCCTTTGCGGACCCATTCATCAACTTCAGAGATTTTGAATTTATACCGTTTGCCAGCCCGGTACACGGGCAGCTTTCCTTCTTTAATCCATGTGCGAACTGTATCTTGACTGATGCTCAGATGTTCAGCTACATCTTCCAGATTAACCCACTTCTCGACCTGCATTTCTTCATACTCGTGACTCATCGTATTACCTCCATTTTTCTACAAGAGTTACGATTCAAATAATCTGAACTCCAGCTTTCTGCAATGCTTCAATGAGATTTATTTGTTTCAGTGCCCAATGTGTGCGGTTCAGCTCATTAAACGATCTGGCTCCGCAGATGCCAAATTCAGAGCACTGCTCATTTAAAATCTGCTGTTGGATCGCCGTTATAACCGTGTAGTAGATCTTGATCCCGTTGTCCTGAATCTTAACGTCCTTCACGAAACCGAAATAAGCATCTTGAGCATCATCCGTCTTCCCGTAGGAATGGTTCTCATCAGCAAAGATGGCAGGATACCGTTTCAAGCCCTCGACAGCTTCTGGTGTGAGAGACGCATATTTTGTTTTCAACTCATTGTTTGTGCTCTCTGTCAAGGCCCGATCCTTTGGAACCAGAAAATAGTCGTCCTCGAACTTCTCACCAAGAATCACAAACAGATGATAGAAGTCTGTGTTAAAGGTTACTCGTGCTCTGTTCGCCCCACGCCTCGATCTGGGATCATTCAGCATTACCGTGATATTGTTTTCCACGGTATCAGCGTGAGCAACGAAATTGTTATTGCCTCCGGATACGGTAATCTCGGCGGCCTTCCCCGGCACAGGGAGATTGCCGGAGGAATTAACCGGTAAATTATTACTCATCTTGTTTTCCTCCGTTGTTTATCGTCAACTTGTCAACGTGCTGATAGAAACTGTTGTTACCGCCAGAGATGTTGATATTGAAAAATGTCGGATTGTTGTTCACCATCTGCTGACTCACAGGAGGCGTATCCTGACCGGCTGCATTTGAAGCATCATCTTCAATAGCCTCGTCAACGACCTCTGCTGTTATCGTTTCCTTCGTGTCTACCAGATAGGTGGTCAGCCCGTTAAGTATTCCTTCACCCATGCGAGCGGTGTATTTTCTTTGACCACCGCCTGTAGATGGACACCATGCATCATAGGTCTTCTTGCCGATACCATTGTCCTTACGATTTACAACAACATAATGCCAAACGCCAAGTATGAATGACGGGAGGCACACTTCCTTAAGGTCGCCCAGTGCGGCCTTTTTCTTTTTCTCTCCATTCGGTCCGATAAAGAACTCATCACCAGCCTTGATAGTTTGATCCTGTTGAACAAGATCAACGAGTGCTCGTACAAGATTGATATCCTTATGAACCGTCTCGCTCACATCGAGAAAGTTATTTACAAACCCGATCATCCCGTTCAGGGCTGTTTGATAGTTGTTCCTTATGATCTCATCGAATGCGCTTATGACCTGATCATCACCAAACGGGAAATAGGTGCTGGTTGATGTTTCACATCTCTTGTAGTTGTTCACTATGGTCTTGAGCTTTTCCTTGCCGGGATCAACGTAGGCGGGATTGATGACCTTGATGAGTCCCACCAGAACTTCCGGGTCTGATAAGCCGTCGCTGTCGCCGTCGTAGTGTTCTCTCGCATTCATTCGTTGCTGGAGGGCTTGTAACACCAACGTGAAGAAGGTGCCTCCGCAAAGGCGAGGATATTCGTTTATTGTCACAGGTTGTCCCTCCGATTGACATTGTTTTACATGCCGAAAAGTGGCGGCTGCTTCGGCTTTTCAATTCCAAACAAACCCCACTAAAACACATTATAGCACAAAAACCCGAAATTACAATCCCCGGCGATGAACTCACTATGGCCGGTCTATAAAAACTTTTTCGGTCGCTGACCTTATAAACCTTATGAACTATGGCAGCTGACCTTACAAACGATTGGATAGCTCTTGTGGAAACCCCACAGGAGCCTTTTTCCTCTGTGGTTTCCGCAAATCTGAAAACCTACGGAGGAAATCTAAATGTCAAACAATCGTTTCTTTATCCCGGTCAACGGGACCCCTATCGAGGTCAACGAGGAAGTTTACAGGGCATACTACCAGCCCATCTGGAACACCCGCTACCATGCCCAGAAGAACGGCGAGTGTCGCTGCACCAAGGCCCAGCTTTGGAAGTGCGACGGTGTTTGCCCCGGCTGCCCGTTCTACGCTGCCGGTAAGAAGGTTTCCATCGATACGCCTATCGGCGGCGAGGAAGACGAGCTTACCCTTGGCGACACGCTGGCCGACGACGCACCGTCTGCGGAGTCCATCCTCATGGATAAGGAACTGCTCGACGCTCTATACGAAGAGCTGAACCGCCTTGACCCGGACGGCAGACGCATCTGCGAGCTCATTATGCAGGGTAAGACTGAGCGTGAAATCGCTGCCGATATGGGCAAACGCCAGTCGACCATCAACTACCAGAAGAACAAGGCATTCTCCATTCTGCGTGAAGCCCTGAAGGACTTCATCTAATACCCCCTAAAGGCCGCCGTGGAAGCAATTCTGCGGCGGTCAAAATTTTTTTCAGATTTTTTCGTTCAAAACCCCGGTTTCCCTCCAGTGGGTACTGAGGACAGCAAAACAACACAGGTCCTCAGAAAGGAGGAATCTTCTTATTCGCTCTAAGCATCCCGAATACTTATCGGTATTTTTTAATGTTGTACTGTAATAATCTCTAACCACGCGACAGATACTGACCCATTTTTCGTCAAATAGGCTCTCTGCTTCTTCGATTTTTTTACTAATTCTATCAATTCGCATCTTGTTTCCGTGACCAATTACTGGGTCAGGGGTATAATCTCGTAACGAACCGTGGATATGAATTACTTTGTCAGGCCGGATCAGGTAAACATTCTCTAGAGTCGCTGTATAGTTAAATGTCAAAAACAAATCATCGCTATTATCTTTTATTTTTGATGTTCGCGGCAAACAATCTCGAATTCGAATAGTGCTTACCCATTCCTTTAAATAGACCGATAGTTTTTGAATGTACTGATACTCATTTGTAAAATAACTGTACAGAGTGTCTTCGATTCCGACATCTCCTGATTCCAGATCCATTTCAATGCTCGTTCCACTTTCGATTATGCTATCCTCATCGATATTAGCTAGATTGCTTTCAAAGCGATTCCATAAATATTCTTTTTTTGCCTCATCAGACATTGAAGGATAAATATCATAATGCTCCTCGAACGCTTCCAGGAACTCCGGGTGTGCAGACTTTAGATACGTTCGAAAATCCCAATACGCTGTTGGGAGTTTATGAGCCAAATCAAATCCATTACCCAATATGTATAGTGTCATAAATCTTCTCCTTATAAAAACAGCCGGGACACCCCGACTTTCACAACTTACCCCTCAAACGCCAACTTACACCTTAAGCGGCAAAACCGGCGGAGAAATAATTGAATTGTATCAATCTCGGTGCTTTTATATCATACAGTGTTCCATCGAAAGGCTCAATCATGTTGGCTATCAATTGCACAACATCGTGAGGTGTATAGAATTTGCCTTCTTCTTTTGTTGCATTCACAGCAAACTCTTTGAGGAAGTATTCGTATACACGGCCAATCAAGTCTTTTTCGAGCCCGAAGGCTTTATGCGTAATCTTATTGACTTCATCAACAAGCTGCTTGATGTCATTAGCCGCAAGACTGCGTGTTGTGAAAGTGCCTTTAACAAAACAGCCTTTCAGCGGAGTGCTGCTTTCATCGAGGCGAGTCAGTGCTGTGTCCAGCGCAACATTTAGCTTTGAAGACTCTGTGTTGATAATCGTTGACCAGCGAGCCTCAATGGGCAGATTATAGGTGCCGTCGGTGAATGTAGCATCATCAAAAAAGGCAGCCCGAATTTTATCATCATCAGGATCAAAATCCATCTCAATCAGTTTCTGACGCAGTGCCTCGATACCGTCATCGAATTTTTCACCAATAAAGCGCAGGAAAACTAGCGTGAGCATCATGTCGCGCTTTTCAAAGAAAGAGCCAGAGTTGCGAGCCTTTCGCAAAATATCACGGCACTTAAAGAGAATTGAATCAAGATTGAGAGTTTCTTCAACCTTTTTCTTAGCCATTGAAATACACCTCTCTGTTTTTTTGATACCGAGATAACTATATATTTCAGAATGCTTCCACAACTCGCGCTTCGCAGGTGAGCGTAAGAGCATCTATAATTACATTTTCGCATCTGCCCATTCGGACAATAGGGGGACTGCGCAGGCATTGGCCATTTGTCAGAGTTCCTTCTTCGCAGCCCCAAACTATGTGCATTTTCCATAGGAAATTGCAGGAAAATCACTTTCATTTGGAGGCTTCTTTGCAATACTTTCGTAACACATAGCAATAAGCCGAAGCCCAATCACTGCTCTTCGGCTCATTGCCATTGTGCATCGCTTTACCTCAGGAGACGTTTGATTACTTCTCCTAAGATGGGTGCGATAATCGGTGCAGCTTTTTCAAGAATTGGCGTCATCATCTGGGCCCATGCTTGAGTTCTCACTGCCCGGGCGTTCAGTTGCTTTGTCCGCTCTTTCAAACGCACTTCGCACTGACGGCACTTGTCTTTGGGGCACCGCTACTGCTTTTGCTTCTTCTTAGCCATAGAAAACCTCCTTTCATTCGTTGATAGCTCTATTATACAGCATTTGCAAGGCCAAATCAAGTGACTTACATCGTCTCTCGATTTTTTGCCACTCCGACTTGTTCCTCTGCCTTCCACATGAAGTACGAAATAATAATTAGAAGCAGCAGGAAAAGCAGCCCTACATAGCGAATAATTCTATATCAAGCAACAAAATCTGGTGGAATTTCGTCACAATGCAAAGTGTTGCAGCGGAAATTTTCCAGCAAGATGAGTTGTTGAAACTTACTTACGCTCACGGATAGGGGGGAATGTTATGATTATTAATGCAGAATGGCTGGATGCTATGAGTAAGCAGCATCAGCGGGATTTTCAAGAATTACTGCCTGAACTTGTGAAGAAACTTATCATTAACAGCTGTACTTCAGTTTCCAGCATTCGGATGCCGCATGGTGACGATATTTGGGCACCAGGATTCGATGGTGTTGTTGATTGTTCCGAAGGGAATCGTTATGTTCCTGCTGGGTGCAGTGTCTGGGAATTTGGAACTAATGAAAATACGCTCCTGAAAATTAATGATGACTATCAGAAGCGAACGCAGAACCCCTTAGAAATCAAAATTGAAGAAACGAGCTTTTTCCTTGTGACGTCCAAGATTTGGGCGTATCCGCAGACAATAACAGCATGGGAAGCAGAGCACACCGATTGGAAACGGGCGAAAATCTATGACGCCAGCGTGTTATGCGACTGGATTGAGCAAACACCAGTTGTTCGTGCTTGGCTATTGGAGGCGTTTTCGGATAATCGCTCCATTGATTTTTCTACTTTGGCACATGCTTGGAGTCTGTTTGCCCAGAAAACATCGTTTGCAATGTCCGATTCGTTATTTCTCGCCGATCGTGAACAAGAAATGGCGTGTTTCTTTGATACAGTAGAAAACAAAATTGTCCGCGTAAAAGCCACTACTCGCGTAGAGGCAACCGGATTCGTTCTTGCTGCTATGATGCAGAAACCAGAGCTTCGAGAACGAAGCATCGTTATCAATGCTCCAAGTGCTTACCGGGATGTCAATCATTGTGTAAAATCAAAAATACTTATATTGAATTACACTTGTGACCATGACATCAGCATAGAAAACGGAAATCATGTAATCCTATGTTATGGCAAAGAAGACACCAGCATTCGAGGAAATGTTAGTCTTGCAGAATTGCCTAAATTTCATTATATTCGCGCTTTTAAGGACATGGGTGTCCCTGATCCGGAAGAACTTTATACCTTTACGCACGGCAATCTCAGAGCGTTGATTCGGAGAATTCCGGGGACATCAACCGAAAGCATGCCTGAATGGGCAAAACGCGAGGATAAAGATCTCCTTGCGCCATTGCTGTTTATGCGAAATATCAATAGAAGTTCAGATATTGATCGAGCGATTGTCGAACAATTGGCTGGGGTCTCTTACGGCAACGTAGATAAAGCATACGCAGAAATGATGCGCAAGGAAGATTCTCCAATCAAGGCAGTAGATGACTACTACATTCTTGTGAATTACGAAGAAACGTGGGATGTATTGCAATATAACGTTTACAGTACGCAGTACGATCATTTGACCGATACGATTCTTTCCATATTTGATGAGGTTGATAGAGCATCAAGGGTTACAGCGATATTTAGCTCTCGTGTAGGGCGGTCAAACTTGTTGCAAAACCTCCTTGAAAACTACGTTTACTTTTCCTACAACAATGACAATCCACAGAAATTTGACAAAACAATTCATGATTTTATGGCGTTCATGGATAAACCCAATGCATCGAATATCATTATCAATCACTTATCAGTACTCGCGCAAGCAGCGCCAACGATGGTAGTGGATGCGCTGGATGCTGAAATAGACAACCCAAATGGAATGATTATGTCTTTATTTAGCCATCCACAGCAGTTTGATAGCCGGTACATGAATATACTATTTGCACTGGATAAGCTGACATTCCATTCAGAAAGCGCTGAACGAGCTTGTCGAATTCTCTTCCGGCTATATCAAGCAGATCAAGATAAATTCAGATATTCTAATTCGCCATATAGTTCACTACTCAATGCTTTGTATTTTATCAACATTTATTTTCCGTTGCCGATAAACGAAAAAGTAAAGTTGCTTCTTGACTTTTTAAAAGAAGATTCCTATCATGGTGGGAAATTGATTATTGGGATTCTGAACAAAAAAGCTGCTTCCCTGCCTTTTAAATATGGGAGAATAGGGAAATATCCCAAGGAAAAACTTTTATATGTAGAATATTATCATGCAATCGAACAGATTGCCGAAGCATGTCTCCGTTATTTTATCAGCGTCAGTGATATAGAATCAATCATCGCAGTTTTTGAGAACTATGTCAATTATCGTCCGCAGTTTCTCATAGACTTAGCCCCCTTGCTTGAAGGTAATTCTTTTGATGCTGCTTCGCTTGCCAAGCTCAATTATGCACTGCGGAAGACGCGATATGACATTTTGCATCATCGTTTGACAAGAATGGAAGTATACATTCCTGCATTTGAAACTTGGATTCGGAAAACAGACACCCACGAAATTCCTTTTCGATGGTTATTTTTCGACTATCGAAAATGTCCTGATGATAGACTGCTTTCAAGGGATGATGACTATTACAAAAGGCAACAAGAAATGTTTTCTATCAGACAAGATGCTTTCGAGAAGATTTTCAGAAAATTCGGTGTCAAAGGTGTAAAAACATTGCTATCTCAAATGGATGATAATGCTGATTGGGGAAATTTTCTTGCAAATACGCTGCCTGAAACGTATTACCCAGGGCTTACAAACATGTTGCTTCAACTAAATCGATTGCGTATTCTGGCAGGGCTTCTTGATGCTTCAGCCAAAGAGACATTCTACGCCATATACGACTATCTTCCTGCGGATAAACGTTTGCAAGTATACAGTGCCATGTCGCGAATGGATGCGGTTGATTGGCTATCAACAGAAGAAGAAAAGCAAGCGTATTGTTCTGGAAAACAGATGGAGCAATATGATGAAAACAAATTTCGAACGCTGCTAACCTATTATCCTGAAGGCTTACTGCCTTATTGTGCTGAAATTATCAACACAGCTTCGAATGCAAATACAGATCTGGTCATGAACGTCTTCTGTGCAATCAAAACTACATGGCGTGCTGGTAATATTCTAACGTCAGATGAAAAATGCGCTCTATCTGAAATCTTAGAGGTCGTCACCAACAGTTTGTATTCGGATAAATGGGGAAAGCTCTGTGCTGAACTCTATTTGACCAACATTCTCATAGAAATTTCCGAACCAGCCGAGCGATATTTTTTTGAGCACCCGCTTGAATTCATTCAAAGTTTGAATTTCTGCAAAGAAACGAATGACGGTAAATTCTGGAATTTGTTTTCTATGTATCGTCTACCAACCAGCGCATATACGGATTTGGATTCATTGAAACATTTTTCGGAATCGCTCATTGCAGAAAATCAAACTGATTTGCTTGGAAACATCTATGGTCGTGCAATTGCAGGTGCGGACGGTATTTTCCCACATGAGTCCATTCGCGAATTGTTAGAGCAGTTTGATAGTGATGGATTGGATTTGCAAGTTTATGTTGCTTATAGCGATGATCGAGGTGCGCGTTTTGTTTTGGATGGAAGTGATCAAATGCAAAAAGCAGCGAAATTTACGACTGACGCGCGAGCTTTAAGCATCAGCTATCCGCATACAACAGCAATACTTCGACAGATTGCGGATGACTATCGAAGAGAAGGACAAAGTGATCGCTTGTATTCTGAGCTTTAAGCAGATAATTTGTTTTGTTCAAGAAGCTGTGTTGGAATAGAAAACAAATTGGTACGGAAGCAAAAGCCTCTCATCAGGGCAGAAAGTTATCGACTTCAAACGCTTTTCCTGCCAGTGTCTGGGGTCAATCCCGAATTCTGTGTAAACTGCAAAACGTAGTGCAAATAGAGCAAAATTTATGCAAGACGGGAGCGGCGCAAGCTGCTGCCGCCTTGTTTATAAAATAACAGCGTTTCGAGGGGATGTCAAGGGCGGAAACGTCAACCTCCGTTCATCTCGCACTTGACATCCCGGCATGCAGCCAGTCAGTTCGGCATACGGTCGGCGAAGAACACCGCCAGCTGCGCATGGATCATGCTCCAGTCCTGCCGCCGGCCAGTCCATTTCTTCGTAATATCCGTCATGGCCAGATATAGCATTTTCAGCAGACTGTCATCCGTAGGGAACACCGATTTGGCCTTGGTCACTTTCCGGAGCTGCCGGTTAAAGCCCTCGATCGCATTGGTCGTATAGATCAGGCGGCGCACCTCCTGGGGGTACTTGAAGTAGGTGCTCAGGTTCGCCCAATTCTCCCGCCAGGACTGAGAAATCTTCGGATATTTCTTGTCCCATTTCTCCGCAAAAGCATCCAGAGCGTCCAAAGCAGCAGACTCATCGACTGCGGCGTAGACCGCCTTCAGGTCTGCCATGAGCGCCTTGATGTCCTTGTAGGACACATATTTGCTGGAATTGCGGAGCTGATGGATGATGCAGTTCTGAATTTCCGTCTTGGGAAAAACAGCTTCAATGGCAGCGGAAAAGCCGGTTAAATTGTCCGTGCAGGCGATGAAAATGTCCTCAATTCCCCGGTTTTTCAGGCTGTTTAGCACCGTTGCCCAATATTTGGCGCTTTCATTTTCACCGACCCACATGCCCAGAACGTCTTTCCTACCATCCAGATCAATACCAATGGCGATATACACCGCCTTCTTCACGATTTGACCTTCGCTGCGGACATGATAGTGGATGGCATCCAGGAAAACTACCGCGTAGATGCTTTCCAGCGGCCGCTGCTGCCATTCTTTTGCAATGGGGAGAATCTTGTCCGTGATACGGCTTACGGTCGTGTCGGACACCTCTACGCCGTAGATATCCCGAATATGGGTTTCAATATCCGACGTGGTCATGCCTTTGGCGTACATGGACAGGATCTTCTCTTCGATGTCCTGACTGATGCTGGTCTGATTCTTCTTCAGGAGCTGCGGCTCAAACTCCCCCTGTCTGTCCCGCGGGACAGACACCTCCACATCGCCGAAGCTGGTGCGCAGGGTCTTGCTGCTATGTCCGTTCCGGCTGTTGTCTGTGTTCTTGTTTTTGTAGTCGTACCTGCTGTAGCCCAGTTCGTCGTCCAGCTCCGCATCGAGGCCGTTTTCCATGAATTCGGCAATCGTCTCCTTGAACAGCCTCTGGATGTCGTCCATGCTGCCGATGTTCGCCAGCTGCAGCAGCTCACGAATCTTTTCCCTGCGGGCATTTTCTTCCGTGGTGCGTTTCCTTCTTGCCATATGAAAACCTCCATTCTCGTGCTTCTATTATACACTACTTTCGAGGTTTACACAAAGGATGGGATAGTCTCTTAAACAGCGACTGCGCGGCTTTATTTTCATAGAAGTTGATTTCCACAAAAGACTCATATTGCTTGCCAAACTCGCGAATGATAAAGGTTTTGCCAACCTGACGCGCACCAGTAATCAGCAGCGCCTTTTTTTCGTGCGCGTCATGAAAGCGCTGCAATTCCTTTTCAATCTTTCTTGCAATCATCTGAAAGCTTCCCTGCCCTATTTTCCATGATGATTATACAATAGTCTGTCCGGCTTTTCAATATTATTTCTACGCCAGCTGTCCGTTTTTTCAATAGATGAGTGATGAGTATGTCCGTTTTTGCGCATCAGTAACATTGCACTTACAGAAAGAGTGGCAATTTTAGTGTATAATGTATTGCATAATTTTGTCACGAAAAGATGTGGAACGAAAGCACCCCATGCGTTCAGTATGAAAAGCAACAAAAAAACTCACAAAACCACTTGACAGAATGCACAAAGTACCATATAATAAAAATGAACCATCTGGAATGGTATAGTGAGTCAAAACCAAGGAGTTTCCCTCACCGTTTGCGAGCTTTTAGAGGCTCCGCCGCGAAAGCGGCTTTTTTCATAAGTGCGCATATCGTGTGGGAAACACTTCAAGCGTTTGCAAAAGCGATTCATAGAGCGACAAAGCAAAGAAAAGAGGCGCACCATCATGAAAGAAGTCTACAATATCGGGCTGGATATTGGCACAAGTTCTGTTGGATACGCAATGACGGACGAAAAAGGACGGTTGCTGCGCTTCCACAAGCGGCCGACATACGGTTCGGTTCTGTTTGAGGAAGCGCAGACGGCGAAAGAACGTCGCCAGAAGCGTTCAGCGCGGCGTCGGCTGGTGCGGCGGCGCAAGCGCATCAAATTGCTGCAAGCACTGGTTGCGCCGGATGTGTGTGCGGCAGACCCAGCGTTTTTTCTTCGGATGAATGAATCATTCTTATGGGCAGAGGACAGCAAGTATGAGAAGTTTTATGCTAAGCTGCCCAAAGCACTGTTTGTAGATGGAACAGTATCCGTTGAGACGCTGCCGACGATTTATCATATTCGCAATGAGCTGGTGAAAAGCACAAAGCAGGCGGACATCCGCTACGTCTATCTGGCGATGCACCACATCATCAAATATCGCGGGCATTTCCTGATGGAAGGGCAAACGCTGTCTGACATCGGTGCGGAAGCACCGCAAAAGATGCAGGAGCTGCTGGAATTGCTGACAGACCCCGAAAGTTTCGTCTGCGGGCTTGCGCCGGCAGAAAATGCGGCAAAGGAAATCTGTCACGCGATGGAAAATCACTCGCTCCGTGGCATGGCGCGCAAGGAACAGATTCAGAAGCTGCTGTATGCAGGCAAGAAAAAAGAAAGCAAAGAGGCTGCACAAGCACTTGCGTCACTTCTTTTGGGCTATAAAGGTTCTTTGAAAGCGCTGATTGGCTATGAAAGTCAGACGGATGCACCAGAAAAAACCTCCTTAGGCGCCATTGAGGGCGAAACGGAAGAAACATATCTTGCTGGGATGACGGAAGCGCAGGCGGAAGTGTTTGCTCTGATGCTGGAATTGTATCGCTGGCAGCTGTTTGCGGAAATTCGTCAAAACGGGCAGACGATTTCCGACACGATGGTAGCGCGTTATGAGAAGCACGGGCGTGACTTGGAGAAACTGAAAGCATGGGTAAAAGCCTATCAGCCGGATAAGTTTTATGCACTGTTTCGTGATGATGAAAACGCAAAAGGCTATGCGGCATATACGGATCACCTGCGCAAACCGAAAAAATTCAAAAAAGAGAAGTTGCAACGCTGCACACAAGATGAGTTTTACAAGGTGCTCAAGGCTATGCTGACAGGCAATAAGGATGCCGAAGCAGCGGCAGCCGCACAGCCGATGCTTGAAGCGATAGATGAGCCGAACGGCTTTTTGCCGCTGCAGCGCATCAATCTGAACGGTCAAATCCCGAACCAGATTCAGGCGGAAGAACTGGTGAAAATTCTCGATGCGCAAGGAAAGTATTATCCGACACTGCGGGAAAATCGGGAGAAAATCCTCAGCATCTGCACGTTCCGTCTGCCGTATTATTTCGGTCCGCTGTATCAAGATAAAAACAGCCCGTTCCAGAAGTGGATTGTGCGTGACATGACCCAGCCCGCCTATCCGTGGAATTTCTTTGATGTGGTGAATCAGACGGCAACGGCGGAAGGGTTCATAGCAAACTTGACAAACAAGTGCACCTATTTGCCGATAGAGGACGTGCTGCCGCTGCATTCCCTGCTGTATGAAGAGTACCTTATGCTGAATGAGCTGAACCGCGTCCGCGTAAAGGGCAATCTGATTCGTGATGTTCAGCTGAAACAGCGGATGCTGGATGAACTGTTTGCAAAGAATAAATCGGTTTCCTACAAAACATTCGCGAAGTGGCTTCAGCTGAACAGTCCGTATGTGGATGTTACAGAGAATGATATTTCCGGCACACAGGAGCCGGGGAAATTCACGGCGAGTCTGCGCACACGGTATGACTTGGAGAAGCACGGATTCACCGTGAACGACCAGACGACGGAGCAGCTGGAAACGCTAGTGCGCTGGAGTACCATCTTTGAGGATCGCAGCATCCTGAAGAAGCTGATTCAAGAAAAATATCCGGACATAACGGATACGCAGCTGAATTTTCTGGTGCAGCGGCGCTATACGGGCTGGGGACGACTGAGCGAAAAGCTGCTGACTGGTGTGCTGGGTGAATATGAGAATCAGCCGGCAACAATCATGGAAGTTCTGCGCGCGACGAATGAAAACTTCATGCAGTTGCTGAACAATCCGCAATACCATTTTCAAGAGAAGATTGCAAAAGAGCGGCTGATGGAACTGGGCGAACCGAAAGAGGAAATCGAATACGACGAGATTCGGAAATTGCAGGTTTCTCCGGCACTGAAACGCGGAATTTGGACGGCAGTGCGCATTGTGAAGGAACTGATTGAGCATCAGGGCTGCCATCCGCACGCCATTTATCTGGAAAACACGCGCGAAGAAACGCCGGATGAAAAGAAACAGCGCACGCAGTCACGTCTGAACCAAGTGGAGCAGATGTATAAAGAACTGGCGGAAGATAAGGCAGCGGAGAAAGTGCCGTCAGAGTGCTGGGAAGTACTGAAAAACTGCAAGGATAAAAAGAAACTGGATGACCAGCAGTACCTGTATCTGCTGCAGCTGGGGAAATCGCTTTACAGCGGCAAGCCGCTTGATTTTGACCAGCTTTCGGCAACAACGGAAATTGATCATATTCTGCCGCGATGCTATATCGTGGACAATTCGATTGAAAACCGCGCACTGGTGCTGAAAGGTGAAAATCAGCGCAAGGCAGACAACCTTCTGCTGGCGGATAGCATTCGGGATTCACAGCGCCCGTGGTGGAATTATCTGCGCCAAAAGGGATTCATGGGCGAAAAAAAGTTCAAGAATCTGACGCGCAGTATGGTAAGCGCTGATGACAAGCAAAAGTTTGTCGCACGGCAGCTGGTGGAAACGGGACAGATGGTGCAGTGCGTGACGGAGCTGTTCAAGCGCTATTATCCGGATGTGCATGTGAGCGGCATCAAGGCGGGGCTGTCCTCGGAGCTGCGGGAGCAGTACGGGCTTTACAAGATTCGTGAGCTGAACGACATGCATCATGCGTATGACGCATTTCTTGCGGCAACAATGGGGAACTTCGTGGAGCGCTTTATGCCGTGGCTCGACAATGAGTCGTCCGCGGCGATTCGATTCAGAAAGGCGCAGGGAGCAAAGAAGGACGATGACAAGGTTGATTTAAGCTCGAAGCACGGCATGATACTGGCGAGATTCAGCCGGGATCAGGTGGATGCGGATACCAGGGAAATCATCCGAAATGCCCAGCAGGAAATTTGCTACTTGAAGGCAGTCTGGGGATACCATGATGGGCATGTGGTGTTCTTGAAACGGCAGAAGTCTGGTGCTATCTATGATGAATCACGATACCGTGCCGGGAGTGTAAAAGCTAAATTGTGTTTGAAGAAAGACTTGGATACCATGAAATATGGCGGATATAACAAGGAATATCCTGCATATATTGCGGCAATCAGCTATCAAAAGGGCAAAAAGCGCGTTGGTGAGCTGGTGAATGTGCCGATTTATCTGGCGGAAGCAATTGAGCAGAATCCGAAAGTGCTGGTGGACTATCTGGAGAAAGATTATCCGGGAGTTCAAATCATTCGCCCGAAGATCTTGATGAATCAGCGTATTGAGTACGAGGGCAGCGAACTTCTTTTGCGAAGCTGCAGCGAGATGTACAATGCGCGTGAGTTGTTTATTCCGACATATCTGCATCACACGCTTTGGAAGCTGTATAAAGCGCCTAAGCAGTTGCAGCCAGATGACGAAGAGCATCTAAACACGCTGATTTCACTTCTGATAGAAAAGATGGAGAAACAATATCCAATTTTCAATGGCGTGGCAAAGCGCATGTCAGTAATTGATTTTGATACCCTGTGTTTCCAAGAAAAATGTATTTTCATTGTTGAAACGATGAAAGTAATGGCGGTCAACGGGCAATATGCCATGTATAAAACAGCACTGTCAAGAAAGGAATTGAGTGATAATCAAGGAAGAATTACAAACAAAGTATTGAATTTATCACATATTACCCTGATTGACCAGTCCATCACAGGACTGCGCGAGAAGAGGACGAAGCTATGGCCGGATTCCGAACCGTCGTGATTCAAAGCCCGTGCAAGCTGACGTATAAGGACGGTTTTCTCATCATTCGCGGCGATGAGGTGCGGACGGTTCACATTTCGGAACTGCACACGCTGATTCTGGACACGACGATGGTCACGCTGACAGGGTATCTCATCTGCGAACTGATGCACGAAAAGGTGAACGTCATCTTCTGTGATGAAAAGCGGAATCCATGCGGCCAGGTACTCCCCTATGCCGGAAGCCATGATACAGCGGCAAGGATGATGGCGCAGGCAAACTGGAGTGATGCGCGGAAAGCGGCGCTGTGGCAGCAAATCATCCAGCAGAAGATTCTTAATCAGGCGGGCGTGATGCAGGAAGTTTCCGTGGAGGCTGCAAGACAAATTGCAGCCTTCGCGGAGAGCGTTACCCTCGGTGACGCGACGAATCGCGAGGGACTCGCGGCAAAGGTCTACTTCAACCGCATTTTCGGCAAGGATTTTTCGCGCGATTTGAAAAGTGACCGTAATGCAGCATTGAACTACGGCTATTCGCTGCTGCTTTCCTGCTTCAACAAGGAAGTCGCTGCACGCGGCTACGCGACGCAGCTGGGGATTCACCATCGGAACGCCTACAACAGCTTCAACCTTTCCTGCGACCTGATGGAACCATTCCGCTTTCTGGTGGATGAGGTCGTGCTGCATCAGGGAGAGCGCACGTTTGACAAGGAATATAAGTATGAACTGCTGGACATCCTGAATACAGAAATTTGCTATCAGCAGCAAAAGATGTATGTCAGCACTGCCATCGCTCGCTTTGTGCGCAATACAACGGATTACCTTGACGGTCAGACGGAATGGACAGAAGGAATGATGATGCACTATGAGGATGCGAGCCATGAGAGTCATCGTGATGTTTGATTTGCCGGTGACAACGTCGGAAGAGCGCGCCGCATACGGGCGATTCCGCAGAGACCTCATCAAGGACGGCTTTCTGATGATGCAGGAATCGGTATACTGCAAATTGGCAGTCAATGCGGTGTCGGCTGACCTGATTAAACAGCGCGTTAATCGCATCAAGCCAGCAAAAGGCGTAATCCAGCTGATGATTATCACGGAAAAGCAGTACAGCCAGATTGATTATCTGCTGGGCGGCCCGCAGGAAAAACAGCTGGATACGACAGAGAGGTTGTGGTTCTTTTGATACTGAGAAACATCAGCTTCGAGCATGATTTGCCAATCGTTGATGACCATGCGGCTTCGATGCAGATTGCCTCTCCGCACCTGTACGCGCGGGTTGTGCAGAGTTTCCTTGCGCTGGAAGCGGGCGAAGAATCCTTGGAGCCCTTCTTATTCTTGCAGGACGATGACCTTCTGGATGCAGCAAAGCTGCTGTACGTCGTCACCGACCCGTTCCACATTGATTTTGCGAACAAGAAAATCATGACGGCACTTTACGGGGAAATTAATCAGCTCATTCGCAAAAATCCGCTGCGACAGGTCCGCTGGGAAAAGCAGATGGTGGAGCTGTCAGATTTCATTCAGGACGTGACGCGCGAAATCCCGCTGGAAATCAGCGCGCCGGACGAAATGACGGTACAGGATGCCTGCAAGGCACTCGGTGTGCAGCTTGATTGCCCGCTGAATACGTCGCCGCTGGTGCGAATCTGCAAACTGCTGGATGTTCTTGCGGAGTGGATGCCGAAAAAACTGCTGGTTCTCTGCAATCTTGACAACTACTTTTCGGAGGCGGATTGGCAAGAGCATATCAAGTATGCCGCCTACACGAAAGTAAAGACGCTGCTGATTTTTCAAAATCAGGCGATTCCGATGCATGAGCAGGAAATTCGTTGGCAAATTGATCAGAATTATGATGACAAAATCATCAAGCTGTGATATACTGAAAAAGAAAAGAACCATCCGGCGTGGCAGCGGCTCACGACTGAAAGGTTCCTACCTCATGGATTTGAGGTTTTGGAACTATGTCATTCCAGATGGTTCTACTACTCGCGTGGAAGAAGTCATCATGGAGGAAATGTTTTGGAACTATGTCATTCCAGATGGTTCTACTACGAAAATTATCGCGCGTGACCTGACGGATATGTTTTGGAACTATGTCATTCCAGATGGTTCTACTACGACAGTCCACCATGAGCGACGCTGACCTGAGTTTTGGAACTATGTCATTCCAGATGGTTCTACTACAGTGAGGAAAAGCGTCAGGCACTGGCTGCGGTTTTGGAACTATGTCATTCCAGATGGTTCTACTACACGTGGACATGCCGGATGTGACGCACCTGAGTTTTGGAACTATGTCATTCCAGATGGTTCTACTACAACTCTCCCACGGGCATGTCGTGCCGCCCGGTTTTGGAACTATGTCATTCCAGATGGTTCTACTACACAGGCAGGAAGCTGTCCGGAGCTTAACCAGTTTTGGAACTATGTCATTCCAGATGGTTCTACTACCTTTTCGGCGCGCTGATTGGGCTGGGGCTGGTTTTGGAACTATGTCATTCCAGATGGTTCTACTACACCGCAAAATTGCGGCTATGCACCGCGAATGTTTTGGAACTATGTCATTCCAGATGGTTCTACTACCCAGCACGAAACGGCAGGAAAAGCCGATTGGTTTTGGAACTATGTCATTCCAGATGGTTCTACTACACAACTGTCCGACGCAGCGCGCAATGGACAGTTTTGGAACTATGTCATTCCAGATGGTTCTACTACCCGTGATTTAACGGACGAACTTCACGGACGGTTTTGGAACTATGTCATTCCAGATGGTTCTACTACAATAACCCGACGGATGCCTCCATGACCCCAGTTTTGGAACTATGTCATTCCAGATGGTTCTACTACATTTTCCCCTATGGGTTGTCCGCCGGTGGTGTTTTGGAACTATGTCATTCCAGATGGTTCTACTACCCAGCGGATAATCCAAAACGTCCCCGCTCCGTTTTGGAACTATGTCATTCCAGATGGTTCTACTACTATATGACGAGGCAATTGCAGCGTTTGCGGAGTTGGGAGATTAGAGCGGCGCGAAGGCGCAGATTGCGGGCATAATGGAAATAAAGTACCAGCAAGCAGTGATGCTGCGCGAAAATGGACAATATGAAGAAGCCATTGCCGCGTTTTTGCAATTGGGCGGAAATTCTGACAATAACCGTTGACAATAGCAGGAATCAATGTTATAGTGATTGACGTACAAGCAACGTGCGCCGAGTTGTGCGGAAGCAAATCGCAATCCGACGCAGCGGATAATCTGTTTCATACCTGCAACAATATCGGAGAGAAGCTGTGCTTCTTGCGCAAAGCAGACATGAAACTGCTTTGGGAAAGGAATGGATGCGTGTGAAAATCAGCCAATTGCATCTGTCTGATTTTATGCTGTTTCAGCAAGCCGATTTTCAGTGGTCGCCGGGAATCAATGTGATTTGCGGCACAAACAGCACGGGCAAAACGGCGCTGATAAAGCTGATGTACAGCCTGCATAAGTCCTATGAACAGTGGAACTCCACAGAGACAAAGGAAGCAGCGGTGAACAGGTTTTCCGAAAAGCTGTGCGGCGTATTTCGCCCGGACAACGGGAAAGTGGGCAGACTCGTGCGGCGAAAGCAGGGCAATGCCCAAATGACAGCCTCAATGGGCTATGAAAACGGCACGAGCATTGATGTGAATTTCGGAAATCGAGCAAGCAAAATTGCCACGCTTATCTTGCCGAAGATGGAGCATACGGCATCGCCTGACCATACGGCGGTGTATTTTCCGCCGAAGGAAATCATTTCGGCGACGGAGAATTTCACGTCGCTGTATGAGGAATACCATATTGCGTTTGAGGAAACGTATTATGACCTTGCAAAGCTGCTGGATCGTCCGCTGAAGCGCAGGAAAAAATCCGATGAGCATAATCAGGTGTTAGCCAGTTTGGATGAAATTCTCCACGGGACAACGGTGCAGCATGATAAAAAATTTTATCTCAATGCAGAAAATGGCGGAGAATTTGAAATGGGGCTTGTCTCCGAGGGCTATCGCAAGCTGGCGACCATCACCTATCTCATTCGGAACGGCTGCCTGAATGCCAATTCGGTGCTGTTCTGGGATGAGCCGGAGACGAACATGAATCCCGGCATGATTCGCCCGCTGGTGGATGCTATGATGCAGCTTGCAAAACTCAAGGTGCAGATTTTCATCACAACGCATGATTATTTCCTCCAGCAGTATCTGAACATGTATATGGCATTTCCGGAATCCAATACCGACCAGATTAACATCCGTTTCTTCTCCCTTTTCTTTGAGGATGGCGCAATAAAGGCGGAAATGGCGGATACCATCAGCGAACTTCAGCACAACAGCATCATGGAAGAATTTGATGCGATATACAACAGAGAGCAGGGATTCATCTATGATCGTATCAGAGAGTGATATCGAATTTACGTTCGGCGAGCAGTACGGCAATTCCGCTGTGCGTGCGGCAAACGACGTTGCTGGCGGAAGTGCTGATTTTCGCCGTGACGGGTATCTGCCTGACGATGAAGGATGCCGCGCACGTGGTGGTATCGCAGAGCGAAGCGCGGATGGCGGACAGCACCGCCGGGTGGAAAGTCATCGGTCAGGAGGCGAACACGCTAGCAGCATCGGGTGACGCGGACATGAAGCGCCTTGCGGAGGAAATCCGCTTCGCCGCCCCCATGCCCACGAGCATCGATGGGGAGATTGCAGCGCAGGTGGATGCGCTGGCGACGGTGGCGAATCCCGAGAGCGTGAAAAAGATACTTACGCTGCTGGAACGAAGAAAAGCATTTGCCAAGGCAAATAAATAACAGGGAGAGATAGAACATGAATAAAGTAGAAAAATACAAAGAACTCATTCAAACGGCAGCTGCTCTGATAAGTCGGAGGGTAACCAGCACTGATATGGACTTCCAGCAATGGAAGTCAAGTGTGGATCGGATGTTGGCAAAAGAATTTGGAACAAATAGCCGTGAGCATGAACTTTTTAGGAAACGACGCTTTTGTACGCCGGTAGTTGGCGCAGATGACGATCGCCCGCAAGAACCAGCTTGTGTTCGCGACATTGAGCTTACCCAAAAAGAATTGCAAGATTATCTTAATGAATTGTTAAGTGAGGAAGAAAATGTGAATGTTATACAGGTACAGGCGAAAGAATACGATGTGTTTTTGTCACATGCAGCAATCGACAAAATAAGTTATGTCAATGAGCTGTATGATGTTATCAGAACGTTAGGAATTACAGTGTTCTATGATTCTACGGCTATCACATGGGGTGATAAGTGGAAAGAAAAAATAATAGAGGGTCTACATAGTTCTGAATTTGCAATAATAGTACTTTCCGAACAGTTCTTCGATCGTGAATGGACTGAACGAGAGTTGCATGAACTTCTGGAACAACAAAACGAAAATAAGCAAAAACTGGTTCTTCCTCTTTTGTATGGAATAACTATTGAGCAATTAACGAAAAAGTATCCGCAACTGGGGGAAATTCAGTGCATATCAGCAATGACTTATTCAAAGGAAAAAATAGCAATTCTTTTAGCTAAAGAACTAATTAAGCGGTACAAAGCTATTGGGGGAAAAAAACTGTGATTATCAAGCGTAAAGTGTGCGGCGGAGACCTCCATCCCGCCGAGAATGAAACTACCTACGAGGGCGCGAACTCCAAAACAAAATTCGCCTAACCTCCACCATAACGTCTTCCTTTTGTGCTACAATACTCCTCTCCATTCTCCAGCGGACACAAACTACTTCATGCGACAATCAGGATCATCATCATGATTGAAAAAAATTTCAAGGTACTATGGCTTCGGCTGACTTCTTGCAGTTCGTTGTTACTGCGGCTTTCG
>OBAR01000775.1_pt1 | contig 33298 bp, 19 predicted proteins | sample 1517911 | NCBI WGS metagenome assembly OBAR01 (sample SAMN04571709, study PRJEB22368) | human gut metagenome | biome: human gut; material: stool | host: Homo sapiens | place: Luxembourg | collected 2012-10-26
CCGGCGGCTGCCGCCAGTTCCACCGCATTTAAAACGTGCTGCTCCGTAATGCCTTTATTGATGACGTTACGCATTCTCACGCTGCCTGCTTCCGGTGCCACTGTCATCGTCCGCTGGCCGCTGGCCGCCAAAGCCTGCGTCAGCTCCACGTCCAAAGTGTCGGCCCGCAGCGACGCTACTGTAAACGGCACCTGCTCGTCTACCAGCGTCTGCGTCAGTTCTTTGATATAAGGGTAATCAGATACCGCCGCACCCATCAGGCCGACTTTTTTAGTCTGCGGCGGGCGGTTACGGATCTTCGTCAGCAAAATATCCAAAGCTCTTGCCCGTGGTTTGCGGAAGCAATACCCCGCCATGCAGAAACGGCAATGCCGCCCGCAGCCGCGCGCCACTTCAACGATATACATATTTTCAAATTCCGTCGCCTCGGTCATGATCGCCGAAGTCTGCGGATAGTTGTCCAGCTCGCGTACCCACTGACGTTTGACTGCTGCCGGTACCTGCGGCGACGCCTGCATACCGCAGAACGCACCGCCGGCATCATACTGCGGCTCATAAAACCGCGGCACATAAATGCCCTGGACCTGCGCCAGTTCCAGCAGCGCTGCTTCCTTGCCCAGGCCTTTGTCCTTCGCCGCATAAACAGTGTCCAGCATCCTGGTAACAGTTTCCTCGCCTTCGCCGATGACAAAAGCGTCGGCGATCCCGGCCAAAGGCTCGGGATTAAAGGTCGCACAGGGTCCGCCGATGATCACCAGCGGTTCCTTCTCGCCCCGCAGCGCCGCTTCCGGCTTCACGTTGCTCTGCGCCAGCATCGTCAGTAAGTTTGTGTAATCCATCTCAAAGGACATCATCACGCAGATGATTTCAAAATCCGCCAGCGGACGCTGCGTTTCCAGCGACAGCAGCGGCGTTTTAGTGCGTTTATACTCTGCCAGGAGCCTGCTGTCAGGCAGAAAGAAACGTTCACAGGCTGCGTCACCGCGGCTGTTGATGATCTGATACAGGATATGCAGCCCCAGATTGGACATGCCCAGATGATAGGTATTGGGATAAATAAAGGCCACCGGCCTTCTGGCTCCCGGCGCAAACACCTGCACCCCGCTCTCGCGGGCAACTATTTCTTTCAACGCATTTTTAAGCTCCCAGGTCAACTTGTCTACCTCGTTTATATTCTCTCAGTATGGTTTTAATCTTTCAAACGTTTTTCAAACATTTCGATCACCGTTTTCAAAACCTTCAGGCGGGCATAATACTTGTTATTACCCTCCACGATCGTCCACGGCGCATAATCGGTACTGGTGCGTACCAGCATTTCGTTCACTGCCGCTTCATAAGCGTCCCATTTTTCACGGTTCCGCCAGTCTTCATCCGTGATCTTCCATTCCTTGTTGGGGTTCTGCTCACGCTCCTTAAAGCGTTTATACTGCTCGTCCTTGTCGATCTGCAGCCAGAACTTGCCGATCACCGTACCATATTCAGCCCACTGAAGTTCCATTTCATTGATCTCGGCGTAAGCACGGCTCCATTCGTCCTGTGTGGCAAAGCCTTCGATACGTTCTACCATGACCCGGCCATACCAGGTACGGTCAAAAACAGCGATCTCGCCCCGTTTGGGAAAGCGGGTCCAGAAACGCCACAAGTAATTGAACTCTTTCTCTACTACGTTGGGCGCCGCCACCGGATTCCCCAGCGGGTCCAGAGCAGCTGTCAGACGTCGGATAGCGCCACCCTTACCGCCTGCGTCCCAGCCTTCAAAGCCGAATACTGCCGGGATACCTTTTTTATACATTTCATATTGCAAAAGACTCAGCTTGGACTGGTACTTGTCCAGCTTTTCTTTATATTCCGCTTTCGCGATCTCTTTGGACAGATCGACCTTTGATAAAACATCATAAATTTCTGTACGCGGCAGCACCAGCTGCTTTCCGGCCTGCTTGCGGGCTTCCGCTTCAGCCAGCGCCAGCTCCAGCCGCTGCACGATCACGTCAAAGATTGAAACCTCGGCAAAACGGGTATCGTCGCCGGCGATCAGATACCAATGGGCATTAGGCCGGTCGCTGTCGATAAACATTTTCTCATAGATCTCCAGATAACGCTGATAATCGACAAAATCATCATCGCTTTCATTGACCTTGTCCCAGCCTTTGCCATAGGTCTTTTCAGCCTTCTGCACATTGGCTTTCAGCTGTTTTTCGGACACATGCACAAAAAATTTCAGCAGCACATAATTATCATCAGTCAGCTGCTTTTCAAAAGCATTGATATGCCTGTAACTGGTATTTATTCTTTTAACTTGCTCCGCATCGCGGTCAAAGGTATATTCATTTTTCAGGTAGTACCAGCTGCGGTAATACACAGCCATATTGCCTTTAGCCGGCAGCTGCCGCCAAAAAGGCTCAAAAAACGGCTGGTCCGGTTCTTCGTCCGCCATTTTCGACGCCGAATAAACTCTGAACCCGCGGGCATCCATCTGCTGCATCATATGGTTGATGATGACATTGCGCTGAGCCCCGCGCCAGCCCTCGAACAAAATAATAACGGGGATCCCCGCAGCGCGGCAAGCGCGCTGCAGTTCACCGAGTTTAACACTGAAATAATCCATCTTTTCGTTATAAGCGTCTTTTTTCAGACTTTGTTTTAAGTCTATCTTTTCTAACACACACTTCACCCGGTTCTAAATAATTTAGCAAAACATTCAAAAACTATCATCGTACGGTTTCAGCGACCGTGGTTTATCCAAAAGCATCGCCATAACAAAGCCGTGGCGCACTTCCCCGGCCACCGTCCGGCAGCTGCGAAAGCCTTTAAAGGCAGGCTGGGGCTTCTGCGTTTCAAAGCGTTTATAAAGCGGTTCAGAAACAGCAGCTTCTGCAGCAACTGCCGTCGCAGGCTCCTGATAGACCTTCTCTTCTACAGGCGGCTTTTTGGGCGCCCGGTCTTCCGGGAACTCTACATACCACGGTACGGCATCTTCGTCCTCATCTTCATAGCGGCGGCCCTGCATCTGCTCCGGCATTTCCATCGGCCATTCAGCCTTGGGCTGCTGCGGTGGCGGAGCCGGACGCTTTTTGCGGTTGCGGACGTCGAAAAAGATAAAAAACAGCAGTACGATGAGAGGATAAAATAACATCAAATTGTCCATACATTCGCCTCATCTCACTGTAATAACAGCTTATTTCTGCGGATTGCTGTTGTTGGCGTCGGTTTCGTGATCCGAACCGGCGATCATCTTACGCATATCGGTATCGGCATTGATATTGTTCATGCGGTAGTAATCCATCACACCCAGACGGCCGTTTTCCAAAGCATCTGCCAATGCTGTCGGTACCTTGGCCTCAGCTTCGACGACTTTTGCCTGCATTTCCTGAGTATAGGCCTTCATTTCCTGCTCTTTGGCAACCGCCATGGCGCGGCGTTCTTCGGCACGGGCCTGGGCGATACGTTTATCGGCTTCAGCCTGATCGGTCATCAAAGCAGCGCCAATGTTACGGCCTACGTCAACGTCGGCAATATCGATGGACAGGATCTCAAAAGCAGTACCGGCATCCAGACCTTTAGCCAGCACGGTGCGGGAAATGAAATCAGGGTTTTCCAGCACGTCGCTGTGTTTGACAGCCGAGCCGACATTGGTAACGATACCTTCGCCGACACGGGCGATGATAGTAGCTTCACCGGCGCCGCCTACCAGACGGTCGATATTGGCGCGGACAGTAACGCGGGCTTTGACCTTCAGCTCGATACCGTCTTTAGCCACTGCCGAAACGATCGGAGTTTCAATAACTTCGGGGTTAACGCTCATCTGCACTGCTTCCAGCACGTTACGGCCTGCCAGGTCGATAGCGCAGGAACGCTCAAAGGTCAGCGGGATCTGGGCACGGTGTGCCGCGATCAAAGCGTCGATAACACGGTCGACGTTACCGCCGGCCAGATAATGAGCTTCCAGCTGATTGACATTGACGTCCAGACCGGCCTTATTGGCCTTGATCAGCGGCAGCACGATGTGTGAAGCCGGTACACGGCGGAACCGCATACCTACCAGATTGAAAATACCTACATTGACGCCGGCGGCAATAGCCGAGATCCACAGCGCCAACGGCACAAAATTCAAAAATACGGCAATAGCGGCAATGATCAGAATAAACATAAAGCCGCCGTTAAACAGAAAATCAAACATCATAACACTTCCTTTATTCTTTAATTTTTACTTCCTGAACGAACAGTTTATTGCCTTCCACTTTCACGATCTCTACCATCGCCCCGGGCATGATATAATCGCCAAAGCTCACCACGTCGACGCGTTCGCCGTCGATGATGACAGTGCCCGCAGGACGCAGCGGCGCTACGACCTCACCACGTTTACCCAGGTATCTGGAGTGATCGCCGGCACCTGTATAACCACTGCGGTTCTCTTGCTTATCCCATAAAACAAAGGGATTCCACTTACTTTCAGCAGGCAGATAAACAAACAACAGCGCAATTACTGCCCCCAGTGCCAATACCACACCAAGCAAAATATACGCAGCCTCGGCACCACCGCCCAACAGATAATATGAGCCTGCCAGCAGCGAGATCAGACCTGTAACGCCAAAAAATCCGAACCCCGGAACTATTGCTTCGATTCCCAAAAGCACGATTCCGACGCCCAGTAAAATATATTCCATTGGCATAGGCTTTTACCTCCCTTCGTATCGTTATATTATACCAAAAAACTTACCTATCAGGCAAATTTCACTATTCTTTTACAAAAGTAAACCCCCTGCCAAAAGCAGGGGGCCATCCATATTTTTACCCAGACAGTATTTTTATTTTAGCTTATGCCGTCACTCTTCTGTTTCTTCCAGCTTGATACCGTCACCATCCACAACTACTGCAGCATAGTCCAGCAGATTGTTTCTGCGTTTATCAAGATTGCGGTATTCCTCCTGCTGCATCTTTTCTGTTTTCAAATGCGTCAGCGAATCGGTATATTTAGCGTCAGAGGCAGGTACAACAGGCTCTACCGGCTGTTCTGGATTAACTGGTGGATCGGGATTGACTGTTTTTTCTTTAATGATCAGCTTGCCGGTCACGTTAAGTGCATAACCGTCCTGCGTTGAATACAGCAAGTCGCTCAAATCATATTCCCCGATCTCTGTTTTACTGTCGGCCAGCAGCTTATCAACGTCGATGATGATCCCCTGTTCGGCCAGCTTGTCGGCGATCGCCTGCGCCAGTCCTGTATAATCGCTGCCGGTATATCCTACCTCAATATTACCGACATTGATGTCCAGCGGCTTCAGCAGACCTTTCAGCAGCGGCGTCGTATGGTCGCCATAAGTCAGCCACAAGGCTTTATCACTTTCCTGCATTCCTGCCAGAAAAGCTTCATTAAAGGCTTTGACAGTGCCGTATTTCGTACCGTCGCCATATTTTTGAAAACCGGCAGCAGTTGCAAAATAAGCATTGGTAATAGCGCCGCCATTGTCTGATTGACCAATGACAGAGCCGTAAGCATTACTGCCGCTGACTGTGCCGGTATTATAAACATTCTTTAGAGTGTTGCCGTTATCATTAGAACCTACGATCCCCCCAACCGCTTCCGTGCCTGTAATGTTACCGATATTATAGGCATTCTCGACTGTAGTAGCCGCCCCATCGCTAGCTCCGCAAATACCGCCGACAAAACTGCCTTGCCCAAACACAACTCCTGTATTGACAGCAGAAAAAATTTGACCACTGTTAGAATTATACCCTGTAATACCGCCAGCCAGACTCTGTCCAAAACCATCAACATCAGCATTCACCTTACCGCTATTACGGGCATTTTCTATTTTAGCAGCTTTATTATACCCTGCAATACCGCCGACAAAGGTTTTCCCAGTAACAAACCCAGTGTTAATGACATTCTCTATCGTCCCACTCTTAGCATCGAGCATTCCATTCAGACCGACGATACCACCAGCCTTTTGAAGTGTTCCGATAACATCGCCGCTATTAATACTATTAGAGATATTGCTGTAGTTTTCACCGACAATACCACCAACACTCACGCTGCCGCTAATTACTCCGGTATTATTTGCCTTATCTATGGTTCCTGCATTTTGTGATGAGCTAGCGTTATTATGATTTACACCGCTGATGCCACCAACTTGATTTGTTCCTGTTACTTTGCCAGAATTATCGATGTTGGTTAGAGAACCTTTATTTATTCCACTGATACCACCAGTGTACTGACCTGTACTTGTTACTTCACCACTATTACTGGCATCTGCAATAATACTATTGACAAGATTAGTGCCAACAATACCGCCAACATTACCATTACCCTTGATACTGCCAGTATTTTTGGCGTCAATAATACTTCCCGTTTGTGAACTTGAAGCGCCATTAGAACAAGCAATGCCGCCAACATTACTGCCTGTGCCAGTCACCGCGCCCTCATTGGTCACTGATTCCAAGCGCCCATAATTCATACTGGTGATACCGCCGACTGATGATACGCCGCTCACTTTAGCCTTATTAACAACATTTCTGATCATGCCTAAATTTTTGCCGGCAATCGCCCCAACGTTATTCTTGCCCAAAACATTACCCGTAATGTTTAGATTCATTACTGCGGCTGTTTCGGTAAGGCCGCCAAATAGACCCACATATAATTCGTCACTTCTGTTTATTGATAAATCCAGCACTGTGTAACCTGCTCCATCCAGCACCCCGGTAAAACCACCCTGAAATCCTTGTGGCGTCCCCATTGTCAACTGTTTCAACTGGCCAATGCTAACGAACCCCTTGCCATCATTCCAGGTGCTTGTGGCAGACGCATCTATATCGTTTGCCAGCATATAATTGCCATGCACATATTTATATGCCAGGTATTTATCATTGTATTTTTCTTCCGCATTATTATTTATCGCCTGCAGCTCATATACATCGTGCACCAGCATAGCGTCGTTGATGCTTTTGGTTCCTCCTGTCAGATCAGAAACAGAAGCTCCGCTCAAGACACTGCTTGCTTTCGTACCGCTGCCGTCCTTGTAATCGCTTACCTGATGCGTACTACCATTGCCGTCACCAACATCTATCGTCGTTTTAGCTGTTACCTCGTAGCCGATATTGATATTTTCTTTGGCCCGCAGCGTGATTTGGCCTTTGTCCGTTACATCCAGACTGTCGGCACCAATGATCGAAAGATTGTTACCTTCCAATACCAGTGTTCCTGCTGTCAGTTTGCCCAGATTGATAATGTCTGCCTGCACCTCCGCCGCCTTTGCTGTCGTCAACGGTGCCAAACTGCCGTCAAAGCCGCTCAGCTCACCTGCTTCCAGCCTGCGTGTCGATGCCGTCAGCTGCCCGACGTTGACCTGTGCCGTTTTGCCGAACAGAATACCACTGGGATTTACTAAAAACACATGCACGCCAGCGCCGCTTTTAAGATTGCCATAAATCTCACTTCTGCTGCCGCCGCTGACATAATTCAAAACGGCCTGCATATTTTGAAAATTCACAGTTTCGTTCTGGGCGATATTAAAGCTGTTCCAGTTGATCGCCACATTGCCGCTGCCGGTTACATCCATGCTGCTGCCATTAGTCACAATACTGCCGTTTTGAGTCACTACATTGCCGCCGCTGGGCAAAGCATAACCCCAGTTGGGCAGCAGCAGCATCCCGCCGCTCAGCAGCGCCGCCAATATTTTTTTAGACAAAAGTCCTGCTCCTCTTTGCATCTTCCTTTACCTCCCCGAAACCTCACTCACAAAAGTTTATACGCCAAAAACCACAGTCTGCCGTTTTTATCCTGTTCTTCACTTTGGAACGCCTCACCGTTAAGCTTGCGGGCATAGTCCAGCCGCAGAAAATAATCATTGGGCCTTGCATATTCTATACCTACGCCCCAACCGGCCAGATTGCGGTGCTGACCATAGCTTTTAGACAGCGTGACTTCGCCCCAGTCTGTAAAAGCCGCCAGACTGAGATAAGGCACCGGTGTCGCATAACGTAACTCGACTGTAGCCTGATAACCGCTGTCGCCGCTGGCTTCACCCTGCGGATAGGCCCGCACGCCATCGGCGCCGCCCAGGCTGAACTGCTCACTGCCGTCCAGATCTCTGCTGGCCAGCTGGCTGTGGAAATTAAGATGCAGATTGATAGTATTGCCCAAACGCCGAATATGGTTGACATCAGTCGTAAACTTTGAAAAACTGCCTTCGGTATAAGGATTGTTGGCATCATCATAGCTGAGTTTCCCCCAATAGTACAAAGCGCTGTAGCCTGTAACGCCGTTGCTGCTGCGATGATTGCCCACAACACCGCCGTGCAGCGTATTACTGTGTTTTTTGCTGCTGCCCAGCTCGCCAAAGCTCCTCATTTCGTCCTTCAGCTGCCTGTTATCATAACCATAGATAACACTTAAATGGTTGCTGCTGGTATTAACCAGCGGCGTTGACGCGTAAATACTTAAAGTTTTTGCCCGTCCTACGGCATCCAGTACTGCAAAATAATCACCCAAAGTATAGTCCATCAGGCTGTAGCTGATCCCCAGCCTTGTACCACGGCTGCCCAGCGGCATCTCATAACCAAAATTATAGTTGTGCAGATCTTCATTGCTCAGCAACCCGCCGGCAAAAATTTTATCACCTGTACGCCCGGGATCATTAAGTGTTGTCTGAAAACCGTACCTGTAACGGCCGCTGTATTTACCGCCGTAGTTATCAGTATAGATAATACTTTCGGCCGCTTTACTGTCGCTGACAGTAATAGTTAGATCTGTACTGCCGATTTCTTCACCGGCACTCAAAATTCCAGCAGCACTGATGCCGGGAAGATCATTGAAATTGTTGAGAACTGTTTCGATCCTGTTCGTTCTTACATAGCTCCCCGGCTGCAATACAGCGGCAAAAGCAGCTGCCGTATCGGCATTTAAGCGCGAAGTATTGTCAATTACTACCTTCCCCAAAGTACCTAAAAAGATCCTGAGCTCAACAGTACCATCCTGCACATTCTGCTGTGGTATTAAGGCTGTTGCCACCGTATAGCCCTGCTGCCGGCAATAATCAGTTACTTTGGCCGCAGCCTGTTCCAGTTCCGCAACAGTCACTTCCCTGTCCAGATAAGCCTGTGTGACTCTGGTCAGTTCTGCAGCGTCTATTTCCTGCTGCCCGGTAAAAACAAATTTTTTCAGCAGCAGTTTCTGCGGCATTTCTTCTACTGGTGCCGGCATCTGTTCCTCCTGCTGCACTTCTGCCTGCGGCTGTCTGCCGCCGCGGTTCTGTTCTAAAGCTCTGACCTCAGGATTACTGCCTGGCAAAGACGGCGCCGCCCAGGCAGATGCTGCCAACCCCAGACTCAATACTGCCGCCAAAGCTTTTTCCACATTTTTTAACACTTTTATTCGCTCCTCTTTACTCTTTTTCATCAACTTTCCCGTATATCCTTACTGCACTTTCAGAACAAAACGGACTTAGCCCAAGCCACTCTTTTCTGTCTTTCTGCCAAGCTGCAATGTTTCTAAAAGTTGTTTTACTTCCTCCAGCGAATAACTGCTGTATGCGGTTTCCGCCTTTGTAGTTTCGACAGCCCCCAACTGAAAAAAAACCTCCAACGTACAGTCAAACACATTTGCCGCACGAACCAAAAACCTTAAATTGACAGTGACCCTGCCATTTTCAATATTGCTCAGATGAGTCTGACTGCTAGATAACGCTTTTGCCATTTCATTTTGACTGATGCCTCGGACCGTTCTCAGCAGCTTGATCCGGCCTCCCAGTTTTTTGAGGCAGCTTTCATCGTACATACTCTCTCCGTCTTTCTTCCCGATTAAATCCTTTAACTTTCTTGCGTATTTTTGGGATTTTAATTAAAAATATTTTAAATAAGTTATACCCATTGTTATTATAGCACTGTTGTACCCCCCCACAAGACATACGAACAGATATTTTCGACGCAGTTTGGTTTCGTTATTGCCCATACGTTTTGATAGCCGCCAAAGTTCCCGGTGGCACCAGTCCCGCGACTCATTCAACCAGCGGCGCAAAAAGTAAAAACATCCTACACAAAAGAAAAGCAGACACTGTTAAAAACATAAATCTTAATAGTGTCTGCTTTTTCTTGACTGATACGATTAAAAAGCAGTGAATTAAATTTTTCATGCCAGCGTCAATTTTATTTATCTTTTATTAGCATTATTCTTCTGTTTCTTCCAGCTTGATCCCGTCACCGTCTACAACTACTGAAACATATTCCAGCAGATTGTTTCTGCGTTTATCAAGATTGCGGTATTCCTCCTGCTGTGTTTTTTCCGTTTTCAAATGCGTCAGTGAACCGGTATATTTAGCGTCAGCCATCGGTGCAACAGGCTCCACAGGCAGTACAGGATCAACAGCTTTTTCTTTGATGATCAGCTTGCCGGTCACGTTAAGTGCATAACCGTCCTGCGTCGAATACAGCAAGTCGCTCAAATCATATTCCCCGATCTCTGTTTTACTATCGGCCAGCAGCTTAGCCACGTCGATAATGATACCCTGTTCAGCCAGTTTGTCGGCGATCGCCTGCGCCAGTCCTGTATAGTCGCTGCCAGTATATTCTGCTTCGATATTGCCGATATTGATGTCCAGCGGCTTCAGCAGACCCTTCAACAGCATCGTCGTTTTGTCGCCGTAGGTCAGCCACAAAGCTTTATCGCTTTCCTGCATCCCTGCCAGAAAGGCTTCGTTAAAGGCTTCGACAGTGACGTATTCCGTGTCGTCGTCATATTTTTTGTAACCGGCATCAGTTTTATAGTACGCATTAGTAATAGTGCTGTTACCTGCGCCGCTGATTTCGCCAAAATTTGCAGAACAGCCTGTTATACTGCCCAAATTATAAACATTAGTAACAACGCTGTTAATATTGTAACCAGTTATACCGCCAGCAAAAGTTGTAGTTCCATCACCTGTTATGTCACCCTCATTATAAGAATTACTGATTTCGCTGCTATTATAACCTACGATCCCGCCTAAAGATTGTATCCCTGTTATCATCCCGGAATTCCAACAGCCTGTAACCCTTGCGCCCTTACTTTGTCCGGCAATTCCTCCGACCTGTTTAGCACCATTATTACCAATAGCGCCTTTATTATAAGCATCAACGATATCACTGACAGTAAACCCTGCTATCCCACCAAGATAATAAACCCCGCCGCTGACATTACCAGTATTATGGACATTGCTCAATGTATCTTTAGCATATCCTATGATTCCTCCCAGATATTGGCTGGAGCCAGTACCGATTATTTCACCTTCGTTATAGGATTCGCTGATAGTATCGGCACTATAACCTGCTATACCTCCCAAATAATGTGATCCTGTGATTTTACCGGTATTCCAGCTGTTTTCTATCTTTCCGCTTTGAGCGCGGCCTGTTATACCGCCAACGTATTGTGTTCCTTTAATGTTCCCAGTATTATAAACATTTACAATATCACCGGCAGTATATCCGACGATGCCACCAACATAATAATCACTGCCTGTTACGTTGCCAGTATTATAAACATTACTGATATCACTTGTTTCATAGTTATAACCAACGATGCCGCCGACAGCTTTTCCAACACCTTCAACGCTGCCAGTATTGTAGCTTTCACCATTTATAGTACCTTTATTGTAACCACTGATACCGCCAACCTGAGAAAATCCACTTCCATCCGCTTTTATGCCGGTAACATTGCCGGTATTATAAGAGGCAGTGATCAAAGAACCGGGATCATTTCTGCCGGTGATACCACCGACAAGATTATTGCCTGTTACCGCACCGGTATTATAGCTGTTAATAATTGACCCTTTAAGGTTTCCAGTCCCATTCGACCCTGCAATACCACCGGCATAAATAGTGCCGCAGTTTATTACTGCGTTATTATAGCTGTCTTTGATAGTGCCTGTATTATATCCGGTCACACCGCCTACAGACATTCTGTTCGCTGTAATTGTACCGGCAGCAATATTCCGCGTAGCCTCAAGCCTGCCCTCGTTACTGCCGGCAACGCCGCCAACTGTACTGTCTCCACTTACAGCACCGCTGTTCTCCGCATTTTTTACAACACCGCCAGCATTGTTTTCACCCACGATACCACCGACGCAGCTGACACCCATAATATTAGTGCCATATATATGCCCTTTAATAATTCCGCTGTTCTTGACGTTTTCGATCAGGCCATCGTTATCTCCACTGATCCCGCCAACCTCACTGCCGCCACCGTCCTTTAATTCCACTAGTCCTGTATTTTCTGCCCCTGTGATCGAACTGCCAGCACTGTTGCTGCCCGTTATGCCACCAATATTTCCCATAGTTTCAGAAGTAATATTGCCGTTATTTTTGACATCGATCAAAATACCGGCGTTTCCCCAAACAGTATCGCCATTACTTCCAGTAATACCGCCGCTTCTGCCGTCTATTGTCAGTCTACCGTTATTGACAGCATTACGAATCACGCCGCCGTTAGTCCCAACGATACCACCCACGCCGCCACTGCTACAGACCAGCTCGGCAGAATTGATAATATTATAAATCGTGCCCCAGTTCAATCCGGCAATACTGCCGAAATTCGACGTTCCTTCAATATGTCCGCCGGCAATATTTACATTGCCCACGCTGCCGCCCTTGCCAATACCTTCAAACAAGCCTATATAACCATCATCCCAATTTTCAATTTGTTTAATGTACAAATTTTTGATGCTATAACCCATACCATCAAAATTGCCGCTAAAACTGCCTGTTACATCATCGGAAACACGTTCCAGACGTCCTATAGGATCAAAACCCCGGCCGCTGTTCCAGTTTTTAGTAACCTCCGCATCAATATCCCCAGCCAACATGTAGTTGCCCACCACATAGTTACTGCCATTGACATTACCGATATTTTTATCAATAGCCTGCAGTTCATACACATCGTGTACCAGCATAGCGTCGTTGATGCTTGAAGCGCCGCCGGTCAGGTCGGTAACAGAAGCACTGCTCAGAACGTCGCTGGCTTTCGAGCCGCCGCCTTTGCCGTAATCGCTGACCTGATGTATATTACCCAGTCCATCGCCTACGTCGATCGTTGTTTTATCAGTCACCTCATAGCCGATATTGATATTTTCGTTGGCCCGCAACGTGATTTGACTTTTGTCAGCTACATCAAGAGTGTCGGCACCAATGATCGAAAGATTGTTGCCCTCCAATACCAGCTTCCCCGCTTTCAGTTTGCCCAAATTGATAATGTCTGCCTGGACTTCAGCCGCCTTTGCTGCCGTCAACGGTGCCAGGCTGCCGTTAAAGCCCGTCAGCGCACCTGCTTCCAGCCTGCGTGTCGATGCCGTCAGCTGCCCGACATTGACCTGTGCCGTTTTGCCGAACAGAACACCACTGGGATTTACTAAAAACATATTCACACCGGCGCCGTTGATCTTGCCATAAATCTCACTTCTGCTGCCGCCGCTGACATAATTCAAAACAGCGTTCATCTTTTGAAAATTCACAGTTTCGTTCTGGGCGATATCAAAACTGTTCCAGTTGATGGCCACATTGCCGCTGCCGGTTATATTCATGCTGCTGCCATTAGTCACAATGCTGCCGTTTTGAGTCACTACATTGCCGCCGCTGGGCAAAGCATAACCCCAATTAGGCAGCAGCAGCATTCCGCCGCTCAGCAGTGACGCCAATATTTTTTTAGACAAAAGTCCTGTTCCTCTTTGCATCTTCCCTTACCTCCCCTAAAGTTCATTCAAAAAGTTGGTACCTCAAAACCCACCCAGTACTCCCTTTAAATTTTCTGCGTATTTTTAAAGCTTTTAATCAAAAGTATTTTAAATAAGTTATACCCATTGTCATTATAGCACTGTTGTACCCCCCCACAAGACATACGAACAGATATTTTCGACGCAGTTTGGTTTCGTTATTGCCCATACGTTTTGATAGCCGCCAAAGTTCCCGGTGGTACCAGTCCCGCGACTCATTCAACCACCTGTAAACAGAACGCCAACTTCCAAAATTCTCTCAGTAAAAAAAACTAAACAGACCTATGACTGTAAAAGTCATAGGTCTGTTTAATTTGTGGGCAGTTTTAAAAATAATTTATATTTTAAAATCTCAGCGCACCGTAGCGGCTTTCCAGCTTTTGCAGATGTTCCGTCAGTATGCCCGGTTCGATATAGGCATATTCCAAAATCTGCAAGGCATGGGGAGCGTAATCCCTGATAGCGGCGAAATAAGGTTCCCATTTGATCGTCCCCAGCCCTACAGGCTGATGACTGTCACCGCTGCCATCGTTATCGTGCACATGTACAGCCAGCAGCTTTTTCTGCAGGCGCCTGACGGCTTCAGGAATATCCCATTCGTTGACATGGGCATGCCCCGTATCCAAAAGTGCCAGCGCCTGAGGATACCGGTCGAACAATTCCAGATATTCCTCAAAATCAAACAGTAACGAACCGCAGGGACGCAGGCCTACGTTTTCAATGACTGCCTGCACGCCATAGCTTTGCGCAAGGCTGATCACTTCGCCTAAACGCTGATAAACCAGTTCTCTTACTGCTCTGGCCTCTCCATGATAACCTTCGTTGGTATGCACTACCACAAATTCAGCTTTGATTTTCTGGGCATAGGCAAAGGTTTCAGCATAGGCCTTTAAATAATATTCATCACTGCTGTCAGCCAGATTTACGGCTACGCAGGGGCCATGGATCGAAAAAGTGCGTTTTTCTTTATTGTTCTGCGCCAGCGGCAGCAGCACCTTATCCCAATAATGGTCGGTACCGAATTCATAAAAGAATTCTATGTTATAGGACAGCGGCAAGCCGCTGAGATATTTTTTATTGAAGCCGGCAAAAGCCAGATCACTGACAGCCCATTGCATCAGCAACAACCTCCCCTTGTTCAACATAGCCGATATTTTTGCCACTGGCGGCGTCAAACAGGCTCACATCATCCCAGCTAAAGTTAATGCCGCAGGAGCTGTGTACATCGGCATTACGGTCGCTGACGGTGACGCAGATGTTTTCGCCGCTTTCCAGCTGCAATTCAACAGTACGCTGATGGCCTGTGTTTTCGACATAGGTAATACTGCCCTGCACGGCAGCGCCGCTGCTCAAACGGCAGTGTTCGGGGCGAATGCCCAGCAGCAGCTCACGCCTCTCGCCGATCACCTGACGCCAAAGTTCCGGTACCGGCAGCACGGCTTTGCCGATACAGATACAGTCACGGTCAAAACGGGCTTTGACGATATTCATCGACGGTGCGCCGATAAAGCCGGCGACAAACGTATTGGCGGGATGACGGTAGATCGTATCAGGAGCGGCGATCTGCTGCAGTTCTCCGCCCTTCAGTACTACGATGCGGTCAGCCACTGTCATTGCTTCCACCTGGTCGTGTGTAACGTAGATCATTGTCGGTTTATAGATCTCGTGGATACGCACCAGCTCTGTTCTGGCCTGCTGGCGCAGCTGGGCGTCCAGGTTGGACAGCGGTTCGTCCAGCAGAAAGTAAGGTGACTGTTTGACCAAGGCACGGCACAAAGCCACTCTCTGCTTTTGCCCGCCGGAAAGCTGCTTGGGCTTATAGTTTTCGTAGCCCTGCAAATTAAGTATGCTCAGCGCTTCATAGGCCCTTTTTTTGATTTCCTCTTCCGGGAGCTTTTGGATATGCAGGCCAAAGGTTATGTTGTCCCAGACGGAAAGATGCGGAAACAGGGCATAGCTTTGAAAAACCATAGCGATATTGCGCTCGCCGGGAGCAATGTCGTTGACTACCTGTCCCTCCATTTTCAGCTGGCCGCTGGTAATATCCTCCAAACCTGCGATCATGCGCAGCGTGGTAGTTTTACCGCAGCCGGACGGCCCCAGCAAGATCAGGCGTTCGCCTTCTTTGATTTCCAGGTTGAGCGACTTGACGATCCTGGCATCGCCGTAGGATTTGCAGACATTTTCAAATACGATACTGTTCATAGATTATCCTTTGACCCCCGATTGCATAAAGGTATTGAGTATAAATTTCTGACAGATGAGATATAAGCCCAGCGGCGGTAAGCTGGTCAGCGTGGCGACTGCCATGGCGATGCCCCATTCGCTGCCGCCTTCAGCACTGATAAACATTTGCAGAGCCAGCGGCAGGGTGTAGGTTTCTTTGTCCTGCAGCACCAAGAGCGGCCAGAAATATTCGTTCCATGAGTTGATAAAAAACAGGATACCGACCGCGATAACAGACGGCTTGATCAGCGGCAGCACCACTTTGCGCAGTACCTGCAGCGGTCCTGCATTATCTAAAACAGCCGCTTCCAGCAAGGGTTTGGGTATGCCGCGCATGGTCTGGCGCATCAAAAATACACCCATACCGTCAACAAACTGCGGCAGCATAACGCCCCAGGGCGTATTCAGCAGCTCCAGTTTGCTCATCAGCAGATAATTCGGCATGATCAGCACAGTGATCGGAATAAAAAAGGTCAGCAGCATACTGTTAAAAACGGTTTCTTTATATTTAAAATCATAGTAAATAAAAGCAAAGGCGGCCAAAACACTGGTCAGCACTTTAAATACCGTGACAAAGGCGGCAATAAAAAAGGTGTTATAGATATAAGTAAACAGCGGAAAATTGCCCAGAACGGTCAGATAGTTATTCAGCGTCGGTGGCAGCGGCAAAGGGTTCAGCGTCGCCTGAAAGATCTGGTCCATATCCTTGAGCGAAGTAGAAACCATAAAAACTATCGGCCACAGCTGGATAAATACCGCTGCCAAAAGCGGCAGGTGCCACCACAGATCTTGATGTGTTTTAGTTTTCATAATAAACTTTTTTCTCCAGGTATTTATTTTTCAGGTACAGGAACGCCATATAACAGAATATAGTGATAATGGCAAACGCTGCCGACTTACCGGTTTGGAAGAAAATAAAACCGTACTGGTATACGATATAGACCAGATTGGAGCTGCCCTGATCCGGCCCGCCCTGCGTCAGCATATTGACAGGAACCAGCACATACTGCAAGCCGAAAACTACAGTAATAGTAAAAACATAGATCGCCGTCGAAGATGTCATTGGCACAATGATGCGGCGGAAGATCGTCCAGTTAGAAGCATTTTCCAGTTTGGCGGCTTCGATCATTTCTTTAGGTACGGCAACCATTGCCGCCAGCATCACGATCAGGTTATAGCCAAACACCTTCCAGCCAATGATCGTACAGATGGAAAAAATAACGAGCAGGTTTTCCTTGAACCAACGCGGCGATTCCAGACCAAACCACGAAAGCACGATACTGATAGGCCCGGCCAGCGGATTATAGAGCCACAGAAACAGGATACTTGCTACTGCCAGCGATAAGGTGGCCGGCAGAAACAGTATGGAACGGTAAAACATTTTACCGCGCTGCAGCAGATGACCCATGATAAACGAATAAATATATGGCAGTACAAAATTAAATAGCAGCATGATCAGCACAAAAACGATCGTATTGCCGATGATCTTGTACAATTCTTTACTTCCTAAAATAGCACCGTAGTTGGCCAGCCCTACATATTTCATCGTCGGACTGATCATATTCCAGCTGAAAAAGCTGAGATATAAGTTCTGCAGCAGCGGCCAGTAAAAGAAAACTATAAACAGCAGCGCCGCCGGCAGCAGAAACCAAAACGCAGGCCACTTGGCTTTGTTCATAACAACTCTCCTTTGGTAAAAATCAGGATACCGCAGCAAGCAGCACCCTGATTGGTTCAAACATTAGTATTACAATAAGTTATTGATCTTTTCTGACGTTTCGTGCAGAGCCTGCGCAGCAGTTTCTTTACCGCTCAGAATAATATCGCGGGCGTCGATCAAAAGCTGCTCGCCCTGCAGACCGTTAGCGCCGGGGAAACTGGCCCATTTCACCAGATTAGGCATCGTGGACAAAGCGACCTGGATATTTTTGTTTTCTTCGATCATCTTTTTGAAACCGTTGGGGTCTTCGGCCACACCTTTACGCGGCGGCAGATAACCGGTGCCGGTACTCCATTTAGCCAGAGCTTCAGGAGATTCGATATATTTGATAAATTCCCAGGCGGCTTTCTGTTTATCAGCATCTTTAGAGAACAGCATCAGGAAGTTGCCGCCGGCAGGAACTTTCAATTCTTTGCCTTCAAACTGCGGGAAAGGAGCAGCCATGACTTTAAACTTGGCGCTTTTTTCAAAATTGGCACGTTTGCCAATCGTAGTACAAACCATGCCCAGCTTGCCGGACAGATAAGCCTGGAAGCCTTCTTCATTAGTAGCATGCAGGCCGCTGCCGTCTTTCACCATATCGGCCAGCAGTTGATAGGCTTCTGCGGCTTCGGGTGTATCAAAGCCGGCTTTGACCTTGCCGCCTTCATTTTTCAGCATCGAGCCGCCATTGGATTCGATAATAGCCTGTTGGGTCCAGTTATCAGCATATTCCTGCATAAAAAAGCCCATAGTGCCGGTCTTGTCTTTGATCTGTTTCGCCGCGCTCACTACCTCTTTCCAGGTTTTAGGCGGGTTATTGGGATCAAGCCCTGCCGCGGTAAAGATTTCAGGATTATAGAACAGCACCGGTACGCTGATAGAATACGGGATACCGATTTGTTTGCCGTCGTCAGTCTGAGCTAAAGCCAAAACATTAGGCAGATAATTGTCTTTCAGGAAATTTTTATCTTCAGGCGCCTGCTTTTCGATCGTTGACTGCAGATCAGTATATTTAAGATTTTCAGCGGCATAGTTCAAATACGACCAGCCCATCTGCACAACGTCGGGATTTTTGCCGGAAGCGATAGCAGCCTGCAGATTTTGGGTCAGGCCTTTATACATATCAGGATTATATTTTTCTACGACCTGGATATTAGGATGTTTGGCATTAAAGTCAGCTACCAGTTCTTTGACTGTCGCACCGCCAAAGCTTTCGGAAGCCACATGCCAATATTCGATCTGCACCTTTTTCTCAACACTGCCTTTGGATTGGTTATCGCTGCTGCCGCAGCCTGTAAAGACCATCGCGCTGGCAGCTGCCAAAAGCAGCGCCGCAATTTTCTTTTTCATCATCATTCCTACCCTCCACATTTTTTAGTTCCGAGCTCTGTTATGTATAATAGCTGATTTTGATTAAATCTAAACGCTGTTTTTGTTAAAGCTTTGTAAAGTTTGTTATAAAAATTTGCGCAATAAAAAAAGACAGTGAAACTTTCTTCAAGTTCCGCCGTCCTTCAGTTATTTAAAATTCAATATATTAATCCCCCGACTGTCAGGCAGCCGGGGAAATTATATTTCAACTAAAACATTTCCATGTTACTAGCAAAATCATCACTGGAAATTTACTTAGCGCCAGGTCTGTTTTTAAAGCAGGAGTACCTGCAATAATAGTAGCGCTTTCTTTTGATCAAAGCCGTATAAACATGATGCGCTTTATTACAGACAAATTCTTTGCCGCAGACCGGACAGGTCATCACCAGCGAACCAACAATACTTTTGGCTTTTGTTTCGATTGTGTTTATCATTTCTTTTTCTTTCATAACAGATCACCCCAAACTCAGAATATTTTTTTGGTCTGAGCTTTAGTTTAATGGAATTTTCACTGTACCACTCCCTTATCTGGCATTTGAGCTTTATATTCATCGGGGCATCCGTTATGTAGCGCCAAGGTTTTGGCGTTGTTATGTTACCTTGTAATGACACCCGTCAGTTGCACCTTTAAAAAACAAAATATCTCTGTCAGATAGTTTCTATCATTCTTTTATTGCAATATTTTATAATTTGTAAATTTTAATTCACATTATTGAAAAAAGTTTGTATTTTTAAATTATTATTTCCCTTCATAGATATTTTTAAGTATAATAACATATTTGTTTTTAGTATGCAAGATATCTTTATTTACATAATTAATCCAGCATTTAATTTATTGTGATATTTTGCCATTCTTCTCAAGTATCAGGAATGTTTGTGGTTTATTTATACATGCGAATAGTAATATTAAAAATACTGTATGTATCGTCATTCTTAGGTTTCTTTAACCTGTGAAAATATTAAATTTTAACCCTTATGGGTAAATAAAAAACGCCTGTATTCACAGACGTTTTTTATTTATTAATTTTTAGCTGTTTATTCGTGCTTCGGGCAAAAGTAAGCAAACTGACAGTTTTGACAATATTTGTTTTTCACAGCAAATTCACATTCTGTACGTTTGGCAAAAATTTCCTTACATAAATCGGCAGCTTCCGCCAACACATCGCTGTGGACTGACAATTGCCAGCAGGAATTGTTTTGCAGAAAATGCAGCTCCGCCATTTTGACAGGCTGCTGCCATAATTCGGCGGCAGCTTTTTTATAGAGAGCCAGCTGATAAATATACCCCTGCTGCGGTTCATCCTCACCCGGCGGCAAGCCGGTCTTATAATCGATAATGGTCAGAGTTCCGTCACCGTTAAAGACAGTGCAGTCAATATAACCAGTAAAGGCAGCGTCAACCCCAAACTCACGCAGCAGCGGCAGGTTAAAGCTGATTTCCGCTTTACGTTCCTTCTGCTGCAGCTTTTGATAGAGCGGCCCGTTAAGATAGCGCCAATAGATCTCATGCGCTCTATCTGCACTTCCCTGCACCTTATAAGCCTGCAGCGCCGCTGTAAAGGCCTGCTGCGGTTCATATCCATGTACCAGCAGCTCCAGGGCCTTATGAATTACCTCGCCCTGCAGGGAGGCTGGCAAATAGCCCTCAGCTCCGGCTTCCTTCTGCATTTCATAGCCTGGCATCTGCAAAATATACTGGTAATAATAACAACGTGGACAGTAGAGATAAGTTTGCAGCGCCGTTGCCGATAAGCTGCGCTGCCAGGCCAGCCCATACTCTGGTAACGGCTGGATACGCTGCAGCAGTTCGCCTGAGACCAAAATTGTAGCAGCTGTTGCTGCTGCGCTAACGGCAGGCTTTACCTCAGCCGCTTTATATTCCTTCAGCAGGAACTGATCATAGTCCTGCAAAATATTACGCAGACTGCTGAACCATGTCTCGCTTTTACTTCTGCTGCCGCTGTCATATGCCCCTGAAAGGATCAGCCTGTCCTGAGCTCTTGTCATAGCTACATATAACTGCCGCTGTTTTTCAGAAGTATCCAGCTGCTTTTCGATTTCCTTGATTTCCGTCATAACGCTGGTATCCTGTAATTCGCCGCCTAGATCGACTTTTATCCCCAGCCCAACTGCGGCATTGAACCGCAGCATATCCGTATCGCCCTTGCCCCTGGCATCCAGTGCCGGTACAAAGACTACAGGAAATTCCAGCCCTTTGGATTTATGGATCGTCATGATCGTTACCGAAGTTCCGCCAGCCGTATCAGCCGCAGACGCCTCTCTTGCCGAGGCCAGCCGCAGCTGCTGCAAACGCAGCAGATAATCTGCCAGCGTCCCGTGTTTTTCTGTGGTATAAGCCTCGGCCAGAGCGATCATTTTTTTGACATTGGCCAGTTTTTCCATACCAAAGTCCTGCGCTGCCAAAAGCGGCTCCAGATGCAAACTTTTCAGAATGGTATGCAGCAATTCCGGCAGAGCCATCACAAGGGCGCACTGCCGCAGCTCACGCAATACTCCGGCAGCCTGCTGCAAACCTTCTCTCTGGCTGCCACTCACTAAACGCCAGTTATCCTGCTGCAGCAATTGCCACAGGTTTGCTGCTTCCTGTCCCTTGCCGTTCAGCTCTAAAAAAAGCGCAGTCAGTGTTTCGTCGTCCACTGCAAAATAAGGTGAACGCAGCACACCTGCCAGTTCCAGACTGCGGCTGCTGTCTTCTAAAAATACCAGCAGATTGATCAGGTCAATGATCTCCTGCCGTTCATAGAAACCTTTGCCGTCAACGATATTATAAGGTATCCCTGCCTGCTGCAAAGCTGCCGCAAAGCCTTTTGCCGTAGTCAAGGCACTGAGCAGTATCACCATGTCTTCATAAGCGACAGCTTCGCTATTATGCAGTTCCAGTATCCGCTGCGCTATAACGGCGGCTTCAGCTTCCCTGCGGCTGTCCTTACTGTCTTTATCATAGGCGACAGCCAGCATTTCCGGCATCAGATCTGTTGCCCGGTTGGCGTTCAGGGCTTCAAAATAAACGTCCTGCTCACGGTCTTCACCCAACAGTGCTGCAAACGCCAGATTGCACAGATCCAGCACTTTATCGACCGTACGAAAGTTATCATCTAAAACGATATTACTGCCGCCTGTGGCTTTTATATCGCGTCTCACGCGGGCAAATACGCTGACATCAGCACCGCGGAAACGGTAAATCGATTGTTTGGCATCACCCACTACAAACAGCTTCCTGCCGCGTAATTCATCTTTATTGCCGCCGCACAGCAAATACACCAGCTGCCGCTGCCGTTCGTTCGTATCCTGAAATTCGTCGACCATGATATATTGATAGCGCCTGCTGTTTTTGGCACAGACCTGATCGTTGTTGGAAAGCAGCGCCAATGCTCTGCTTTCCAGGTCGTCAAACCCCAGCATATTATTAAGGTCCTGCTGCTGCCTTAGATAAGCACAGCAGTCTGTCAGGGTCTGCTGCCAGCAGGGCAACAGCTCTAAAGCAGCCTTGTCAGACGCCAGTAAACGCAGTTTCTGCAAAACATCTTTCGCCGCTTTGACTACAGCTTTGTCGCTGCTGGTCGCTGCCAATCTGCCCACATACCGCTCCAGCAGCGTCATATTTTCTTTACTGCTGCTGTCCGCCGCTGCCTCTAAAAGCTGAGGCAGGTTCTCACGCAGCTGCTCCAGCTTTTGACGGTGGGCTGCCGCTTTGACCTTTGTCCTGTCTTCTGCAAGCTCTATCAGCAGATAATGCAGCTGCTCCTGCAAAACTCCTTGTGCAGCCAAGCTTTCCTGATAAGGATGCGACAGATCACCAAAACCCAAAATCTCATCCAGCCTGGGGACAGCCATCAATAACTGCTTCACCAGATCAGCCGCTGTATATTCGTCAGCCAGACGCAAAATATTACTGTCGCCAACGCGCAGGCACTGCTTGACAAACTGCTGTACCGTACGCAGTAAAAACTCATCCATTTCTACTTCTTCCGCCACTTGAAAAGCCGGATCAAGCCCTGCCTCTACGGGATTTTCTTTCAGCAGGCTGTTGCAGAAGCCATGAATAGTATTGATCCGTGCCTGTTCCAGCATTTCCAGCTGCTGCCGCCAGAAGGAAGCATATAAAACGTCCTCCTGCTCCAATTCTGCCAGCCGCCTGCGTACGCGTTCTTTCATTTCCCCTGCTGCTTTACGGGTAAAGGTGATCGCCAGAATATCAGCGGCAGTGACCGTTTTACCGTTCTGCCCACGATTCTGCCTCAAAATATTGACAAAACGCTCAACCAGAACACGAGTCTTCCCGCTGCCGGCACCGGCTGAAACAGATACGTTCCGATCAAGAGTATCTATTGCTTCCTGCTGCGCTTTAGTAAAATCAAACATTGTCTTCACCGCCTTCTGCTGCCAGATTGCCATAGGCGCGGCAAATATCTTTCCCCGGACAGAACTCCGGGCATTTCTTGCGCGGTGCCGGAGGGAAAATACCCTTATGCAAGGCATCGGCATAACCTCTGATAGTAATGCGGCAAAAATCACTGAAGTCAGACCACTGGTCAGCGCCTTCACTGAACGGTTTATTATTTATGGTAAAAGGCGTCTTGCCCAGGGACTGCAAGGCAAAACCGCCTTTGCGCCGGGCTTCCTTCAAGGAATAATAACCGCCGCCAAGTACGACATTTTGCGGCTCTAATGCTGCCAGGGCCAGCAGATAAACCGGCATCTGCAGATCTAAGCCGGCTGTTAAGTCGCTGCCTGACGGTGTTGCGCCGCGTTTGTAATCTGTAACAAATAAACCTCTGCCATCACTGTCAATACGGTCAATGCGGCCATTCAGATAGATCTTGCCGCCCTCTACCGGCAACGCTAACGGTGTACTGCCATTTTTGCCAAAATCCCACTCTATCTTTACCGGCACAAAAGGTTCCCATTCTCTTTGGTAAGCCAGCTCACGTTCCAGCCAGCGGCGCAGCAGTAAATTCAGCCGCCGGCGTTGCGATGGCCAAAAATCTGTAACGGCGATCTTATTATTTTCAATATATTCTTCACAAACTGACGTCATAATGTCATCAAGCTGACTTACAAGCTGCTTTTGCGGATATTTCGTCAGCTTTTCCTGCAAATGCAAGGCCATAAAGCGTGCTAAAACGTCATGCAGCAGATTGCCTTCTACTGTCGGCTCCACTGTTTCAGTAAGTTCTTCATACTGTTGTTGTTTCCAGACATAGCTCAGCAAAAATCTGTAGGGGCACTGGGCATACGTTTCTAAATAAGAGGCGCTGAAAAAACCGCCTACAGCCTCATTAACAGCCCGCTGCAGCCGCTCGTCTTCAATGATCCCCTTATAAATACTGCCACCCTGCCTGCGTATTTTTTCGATACTGCTGCGCAGAGGCCAATCAGCCCCCAGCCGCTCCAACAGCCAGTTATGCTCCGGATCAGCCTGCGCCAATCCCTGCAGCAGTTCCTGCTCTGATAAGGACTGCTGCAGACCGCAGCGCCCGGCTCTGCATTTTACAATACTGCCGGGGGCATATAAACGTTCTACATCTTCCACATAAGCAGACGCACCGGCCGCATCGTCACTGTACCAGCTCAGGGTCAACGTTTCTGTCGCCATCGCCGCTACCGCTGCAAAAAAGAACTTATCTTCCGCATAAGCGCAGGCTGTATTCTCCAGTTCGACGCCGACGCTGCTTAAAACCACCCGCTCACTGTCATTGTAGATCCAGCTTTCATTCTTACTGCGCGGGAACTCACCTTCACGCAGCCCCATAATATATACATACTTAAACAGCAGCCCCTGTAAATTTGCCGCTTCGCCGAATAAAATCCCCTCACTGTCAGCAGCCGTCAGAACTACCTGCCGTTCGGCACAGGCAGTCAGCAACAGTCTGCTGTAATCGGCGGCGTTCAAGGCAATATTTTCCAACCCGCCATTTTGATAATCTTCCTGCAGAGTATCAAGCACTTCCACAAGCTGTCTTACTGTTTCAGTCAGATTTTTGACCTCACGCAGCTGTGCTCTGCCCTTTCTGTACTCTGCGCCGACCTTATCCGGCAGTGCCAAAGCTTCCAAAACGCCCTTTAAAACTTCGCCATAAGCAGCCACCGTTGCCCGCCGCGGCACTTTATCCAGATATGCCTCCAGCTCGCTCAGCTCAGCCGACCACTGCGCCTCCCCTATTTCGTCAATTTTGTCCGCAACAGCCTTGCGCAGCTGCTGCAGGCTGCTGTATAAATGGTCTTGCTTTAATCTGTTAAGCTGTTCGCCATCAAAATCATAGACCATTTTGACAACGCCGCATTTCAGCAGCCGCCAATAGGCAGCAACAGCTTCGCTGCCGCCTGCGGCCACGGCAAGCAGCAGTCGCAGAAATTCACAGACAGGCTGCGCACTTAAAGAAGCCGCCGCAGGCAAAGTCACTGGAAGGCCATATTCGTCACAAACAGCTCTGATGCCGCTGTAAGTATTAAAATCACGTACAGCAACCAGAAAATCGCCATAAGCAGCTCCTGTCTGCAGCTTTTCCTTGATCGAACGCAGCACAGCCCGCACTTCACTCTCACTGTCACCCGCTTCAATAAATTCTATACCGTTAGCAGCAGCCAGAGGCAAACCACCGCTGCGTCCCAAATTGTCAACTAAATGCTGCAAGGCAGGCTTGCGCTCTACAACCTCCTGGCTCAGCTCTGCCTGCCAGGCAAAACCGCTCAAATAACCATAACTGCGTTCTACAGCAGCAAATATTTCCGGACGCTTCGGCTCATACATCAAGCCGATACTGATCTGGCAATGCGCAGACAATGCCTTGATGATCAGCCGCTGCAAGGCGTCAAAATGATAAAATTCACTGAAATACAAATGCTGCCACGGCAAGCTGGCCTGCGGCTTCTCTAAAACTGCCGCCGCCAAACGGTACAGTCCTTCCACATCGTACCAGTTCTTCTGTTTCAGCTTATTACGGTAAAGATTATATAAAGCCGCTACTTCACGGTCCTTCATTACATAGGCCGGATTACGTTCTTCCCATTCCAGCAGCGCCGTAGTAATTTCTTCCTGTGTCGAACCGCTGCGGGAAAGCTGCCCCAAAAGCCCGGTAATAGCTTTGATAAAGCCTTCTTTATCAGCCAGTTTGCTAAAATAGTCCAGTCCCTGCAGCTTGCTGAGCTGATGCAGTAAATCGCCTACTAATAGTTCCTGCGTCCGACGGGAGATCAGCTCCAGTTTAGCCTCTGCCGGTAGATCCAGCAGCCGTCTGTTCAAGGTTACGATACGGTTGGTCAAATATTCAAAACTTACTGCCTGTCCCCTGCTTACTTTGCGGGTATGTTCAACAAGCAGTCTGCTGGGCAGCACCAGCAACGCTTCATCATAACTGTAGTTTTTTTCTGCTGCAGCCGCAAAAAAATTTCTGGCTGTTGACCCTAACGGTACTTTGTATAAATCAATCATTCTTCTTCTCCGCTCGTTAAAAATATATATTTATTGTACCACAAAACGATGGTTCACAGCATGGAGCACAGACAAAAAGCAACGGCCGTTAAGCCGTTGCTTTTAAATGCCCAATTTATTTTCACTTACCGCACTGCCGGTCAAAGGCAGCGTAAATTTATAATTAAATTTATGCATACCCTGCCGTTCATAAAAAGAATGTGCTTTTTCCCTCAGCCTGTTACTGCTCAATTCCAGCTGCTGGCAGCCGTTCTCACAGGCCAGCTTTTTGGCATGAGCAAAAAATTGCTGTCCCAATTGCTTGCCGCGGTATGCCTGTGCCACGTCAAATTCTAAGCTCTCTGCGATCTTAGCAGCGTGGTGCAGCTGCTCCTCCACACGCAAATGTAAAAAAGCCGCTGCCCTGCCGTCGATTTCACCAATCAGTAAAAAATGTTCCGGCAGTTTCAATAAACTGCTGAAGATCCTGATAAATTCTGACTGCAGCAAAACCTGCTCTTCTAATTCACACATCAGGACATACACGGTCTCCGCATCCTGCAATTCAGCTTTTCGTATCAGCATCAGCGTCACTCCCGTTCCAGGTTTCTTTTTGCAGCAGGTCCGCAAAAGCTTCTGCCGGCTGCGGCTTACCAAAATAATAGCCCTGGATATAATCGCAGCCAACATCTCTCAAAAATTCAAACTGTGCTTTAGTTTCCACACCCTCGGCAGTCACTTCTATCTGCAGCGAATGGGCCAGATAAATAATGTTGGAAATGATTTTTTCACTGCGCTCATCGCCAATATCGTCTACAAAGCTTTTATCCAGCTTCAGTACGTCGATATCCACGTTTTTAAGCATCATCATCGATGAATACCCGGTACCAAAATCATCCATCAAGACCTTGATCCCCACTTTGTGCAGCGCTTCGATCACACCGTTCATGATACTGGTATTCTCAAAGAAAACACTTTCCGTCAGTTCCAGCTTGACATAAGCAGCAGGCAGGCTACTTTCCTCCAAAATGCCGATATATTCGTCAACTATATGCGGATCATACAGGCACATCCTCGACATATTGACCGAGATCGGCACAGGAGCCAGACCCTCACCCAGCCACAATGTTTGTTGCCTGCATACCAATTCGAACATGTAGCGATCAAGCTTATTGATAAAACCATTACGTTCAAAAAGCGGCACAAACTGATAAGGCGGCACAATAACATCATCGCTGCGACGCCAGCGCACCAAAGCTTCTGCTCCTATGAGCCTCTGCTCTTTTGTGCTGTATTTCGGCTGATAATAAGCAATAAATTCACCTTCAGCCAGGGCTCTTTCCATCTGGCTTTCAATTTCTTTTTCATGCAACAGCTTATCACGGACAGCACCGTCATAAAAAGCCCACGCCGTATCGCCTTTATTTTTTATTGTCTGCCGGGCAATATATGCTCTGTCCGCCATACTGACGATATCGTCTGTTTCGCCGTCGACCTCGTAAATACCCATCGAAAGCGACAGCTTATAGACCTGACCGCTCTTAGTCATATAGTGATTTAAATACAGGCATAAATCGTTGATACGCCAAAGCAGTTCATCTCTCGTATCAAACCGCAGCAAAAAGATAAAGGTATCGGCAACACCATGCGCCAATATTTCGCCTTCATTCAGGCTTGCTCTTATTTCCTGCCAGATATAACGCAAAAGGTCATTGCCTTCCTCATAACCAAACATATCATTAAAATATTTAAATCCGTCGATGTCCATACTAACAATTGCCGTTTTCTTATCAGCAGCACGCAACAGCGGTTCGGCCTCTTTAAAAAATTTGGCAAAAGAATAACCGCCGGTAATCTCATCCACATAAGCGATATTCATCAGTTCCCTTTGGTTGCGGGTATGGATACGCATGATATGCCAGAGCAACAGTAAAAAAATAACTATCAGCAAGATGCCCAGCAAATACGTTTTATGCAAAACCATATTTGTCTTATCTTCAATAACTCTGGCAGGCGTAACTGTAAGCAACATCCAGTTATTAACGCCGATCGGGGAACAGTACATATATTTCTGGCTGCCGTTATAAAATTCTATATACCCGTCTTTTTTGCTGTTGATCAGCTGCCAGAGCTTTTCAGCGCTGTCTTTGTTATTCTTCGGGTCTGCCGTCAATAAAGCCGCATAAACATTTTTTAAATTTTTAAAGCTTTCCGGATGCCTGGAATCAACTACTACATCACCATTTTCCTGCACCACATACGAATAACCGGCGCCGCTGAAAAATGATACCTCAATAGTTTTTCTAAAGGTATCCATACTGTAAGTGGCAAACAAAACACCGATCGGCTTATCACTGCCATCAGAAAGAATCGGCACCGCATAAACAGCGATCCTACCGCCATCAGTATAATCGTCCAGATTACGCGAAACAGTCATCTGACCATGCAGGGCCCTGCTAAAATACCCACGTTCTGAAATATTCAGCTCAATGTCATCAGTCGTATAAGCACGTCCATCTGTCAACGCCACTCCGATTCGTTTAAAATTATTGCGTGCGGCAGCTTCTTTCAAATAGACAGCGGCCGCCTGTGGATCGTTGGCAAAAATCCGGCTGACATCATGTGAAAGCTCTACCAAAAGATTTTGTTTGTTTTTGATTTCATTATTCAGCATCAAAGCCCCCTGATTAGAAAGCTCTTTCAGGGAGTTGATATTTTCTTCTTTATAACTTTCTTCAATACTTCTGCTATAGGAAAAAACAGCAGTCAGCAAAATAATAATGGCAATCAGTCCCAGCAAAAGCGTGCCATAAAGTTTTTTATATTTGCCCATCGCCGTCTTCCTCCCAATTTTCTGAAGCATTTCTGTCAGATTATTTTAATAGTTTTTCCGCTATCTGGCTCTTCCAGATAAATTTCACCAATATGTAGTTTACCGTCCACTATATCAAAAGCATTAGTTTTAATTATACCCATTTTCGTTTCAATAACGACATTTTTAAATTCCAGACGTTTATTTTGATTGGAAAACTCACCGCTGATGCTTTCGAAAGGAATAATATAATACGACCCCTTCCCTGATTTAAAGCTGCCATAAGTCAAAGCGGTTTTCGGATCACCTTGTGAACGGATCTTAAAGTCCAGTTCGACCTTGCATTTTATTTTGCCATTACGGGCGGCAATGCTGCCCAGAAGTTCGTGGCCCAGCGCATCAATATTATAATATCTTGTATCCAGATGATAATCACCAAAGGCTTCGACTGTGCCGCCAAAAACATTACCTGTTACATTAGTAAATTTCAGCAGAGCATTTTCATAATGCAGATCACCTCTGACTTTGGAAAAATGGAGTCCCGGAATATTCAGTTCTTTAAACTCCAGATGTCCGTCGATAACCGGGCTCGGCAGCTCGCCGGTGACGCCGGCAGTAACCGAAACCGTATCTTTGATGTCTGCTATCCCCAGCGAAGCAGGCAGCACATTATAAAGCTCCAAATGCAGATCATAATGCGGAATCTGCTGCGCTAAATCAATATCTCCTTTGATTGCCAACCCGTCGCCGACCATGGTGCCGCCGAATTTACCGGTAACAAAGTCGATAGCAAGTTTTTTCTTTGTATCAATATCCAGTTTGGCATTGACGTCGTTCAGAACAAAATAACGGTTACGGTACCCGGCAGTTAAAGTACACTTATTCAGAATAACCTGCAGCTTCAGCCGCTTATTTTCCAAATCAAGATTTAACTCATGTCTTGCTCTCTCCCGCCTCTGCCGGCTTTCCTGCACTTTTGGACTGTCTTGAGCCGGTATTTCAGCTTCAGCGGCAGTTTCACTCCCCAACAAAACAGCTTCTTTTTGTTCTGCACGGTCAATAACTCTTTTCGCCTGCTCCTGCTCAAAAATATCCAGCTGCATCTTTCGATTGAATCTTACAGCAAACAAAGCATTGTCCAATTCCAGTTCCCGGATAGTCGCTGTACTGATGCTTCTGGTAATGATGTCCCACGGTTGTACCTTAAAACGCCCCTGCGGCACATGCACTATAGGCTGACCATCCGTATCCAGCCAGACAAGATTTTTAAAGGCAACCCGACCCCAAATATCGGCCTCGATACTGCTAATCGTCACTGAGCCTTTAAGCACTTTTTGAGTAGACATAGCTTTATTGAAAATAAGCAGAGCCTGATCACTGGCTATTTTGCACAGCGCAAAATAAGTTACTGTTACAAGCGCCCACAAGCCCAAAGCAATATAGATATATTTCTTTTTTATCCGCATATTATCACTTTCCTTTGAGCGGGCTGCTGCACTTATTTGTTTCCTGTTTTCGTCATGATCCGCAAAATTTCCTGATCAGTCGCCGCCATACCTTCTTTGGCCAGCTGTCCTACATTTTTAATAGTATTCTCGACGCCTTTGCTGACGATACCGTCACCGCCATAGAACTGCTGACCTTCTTTATACATGTGGTAGCCTAAAATCCCGGCGTCGATAGCTGTAGCTATTTTAGCGGCGCACGAGGCTTTTGCGCCGTCGCAGATGATACCTGAAGTTATTGCCAGCGAATTGACGATCGTATGCGATACTTCATCGACACCGCCGCCATACAGGTAAGCAATCCCTGCACCGCTGGCACAGCCGGCACTAACGGCACCGCAGTAGGCAGACAGTCTGCCGATACCGGATTTCAAATGGATCGTGATCAGATTGGAAACCAGTAAAGCACGGTAACGCCGCTCGTCGGAAACACCTAACTCTTTAGCATATTCTATTACCGGTATGGAAGCCGTGATCCCCTGATTACCGCTGCCGGAATTAATAACTACCGGCATCTCACAGCCGTTCATCCTGGCATCAGAACCGGCGGCAGCTTTAGCCTTAGCCCTGATTTTCACATCGCTGTCGCCATAAGTCTTTAAAAGCACTTTGCCGATATTAGCGCCATAATCGCCGCGCAGTCCTTCCTCAGAAATATTGACATTGCAGGAGATCTGCTGATCAAGCAGCTCTTTGACATCTTCGATTTTTACAGTATCGGCAAATTCCAGCATCTCCTGTACATTCATGAATTCGCGGTCTGTAAAACCCAGACTATCCTCTACCGCAACATCCTTTTGCAACACATACTTATCATCCTCTTTGATCTCCACAACATTAGTATGGAATTCACAGATGCGGACATAGGCAGAATGACCGCCGCCATAAACGGTGATCATAATATCAAAGATTTTTTTGCTGTCAGAAAAATCAACGCTTATCGGCACCGCTTTTAAAAAGCTGTGGATAGCGTCAACAGCTGCCGCGCTCACTTCCGAAATAACTTTCAGTTCCCTGTCCGCATCCCCGGCTACGATACCAGCAGCTGCCGCCACTTCAATGCCGCGCAGACCGCCTGTATTGGGCACGATAACACTTTTGACATTCTTGATGATATTACCGCTGACCTCGATCTTTACCCGCTCCGGCAGGCAGCCCAAGTGCTTTCTGGCAATAGCGCCGGCATAAGCAATAGCGATCGGCTCAGTACAGCCCATCGCCGGAATCAATTCCTCTTTCAGCACACTGATATAATCCTGATATTTTTGCCTTGTTATCATCTGCTTACCTCTCCGCACTTATAAATTCTTCTTAACCGTTAATCAATAATTTTATTTCCTGTTCCAGCAGCCAAAAAGCCTTGGAAACTACATAGCCATCGGCGATCGCATGATTCATCCTTACAGTTACAGGCATCAGCAATCTGCCGTTTTCATTTTTATATTTGCCCCAGTTAATGATCGGCGGAAAATGCAGATGCCCATCAGGCAATTCTACATGCAGCGCCTCATAGGACAACCAGGAAATATAGGACGCGTCAAAATAATTCAACTTACTGCCATCCAGCCCATATATACGGGTCTGTTTGCCTTTTTCAATATCAGCACAGCAGTTGTTATAAAATTCCTGATAATTTTCACTGAACTCAGTGTAAACTATTGTAAAAGTTTCAGTATCCTCGTGAAAAACATAATGGGCAGGGTTGATCTTGTCAAACACTACCAGCTTGTCTTCCTGATATAAATACCGCATTTTATAATCATCTCTGCTGTTCAGCGCCTTGGTCAGGGCATACAGAAAATTGATATAAAACTTAGTCCCGGTTTGTTGCGAATACACTGCCAAATCGGTCACATCGATTTTGGACGTAATCATAACAGAACATTTACAGTCCATCGTAAAATGTCTGTAAATATCCTTCCGGTAATACTTTTCCATATCCAAAACTTTATAATTCATGATCGTCACCTCTCACACGAAAGCAACCATTTTTAACTGTTTATTATTGATGTCTCAGCTGCCAAAACGTCACAGCGCTTGCCGCAGCAACGTTAAGCGAGTCCACATCATGCGCCATAGGTATCTGCACCACATAATCACATGCATCGATCGTAGCCTGAGCTAAGCCGTAGCCTTCAGTACCAAAAATCAAAGCCAGCCTGGCTTCAGCCATCAGCTTGGGGTCATCAATACTGACGGCCTGCTCACACAAAGCCAGCGCCGCTGTTTTAAACCCAAGTTCTTGCAATGGTGCAATACCATTTTCGATATAAGTCCAGGGTATCTGAAATACCGTTCCCATACTGACACGTACGGCTTTGCGGCATAAAGGATCACAGCAGGACCGCATCACCAGCACGGCATCAACACCTAACGCCGCTGCCGAACGGAATATTCCTCCCACATTGGCCGCATCTGTGATATTGTCCAATACTGCCACCCTGCTGGCCTGGGCGCAGATCTGCTGCACCGGCGGCAGCTGGGGGCGGCGCATAGCACACAAAATACCACGAGTCAGCC
>OBAR01000815.1_pt1 | contig 32125 bp, 32 predicted proteins | sample 1517911 | NCBI WGS metagenome assembly OBAR01 (sample SAMN04571709, study PRJEB22368) | human gut metagenome | biome: human gut; material: stool | host: Homo sapiens | place: Luxembourg | collected 2012-10-26
CGGCTTGCCCGTCCAATGTCCATGACTCGCCGCATGCCAGCATGCGCTCCTCATGGCCGCTGTCCGGGACTTTCATAGTAATTTTTTAGAAAAGTAGGAGTTGCGTGCGTAGACGTTGGATGAGATTTGTGTTAAGATAGATATTAGGATATCAAGTATCTGAATAAGGGGTGGATGTGATCAGCAGGTGGTAAAAACGGACATGTCTGCTGACGCAGACATCACCATCCATGAAAGTCGGTTGCTCCGCACTTCGTGCTCCCGCAATCGCCGCCAGTATTCGTAATCCGGGCTGTCGCCCTCCTTACTCATACCGGCTTGCCCGTCCAATATCCATGATCCTGCGCGTGCAAGCACGCTCCGGGTCATGGCTGCTGTCCGGGACTTTCATAGTAAAATAACGGAGTAAGGGATTACAGGATGAAAGAGGACAAAGAGAGAAAACAAAAAGGGCAGAAGGAAGAGGAGCAGATTACGTTTCACCGATATGAGTCGGATATGACCAGAAAAGAGAAGCGGGAACTGGAGAAGCAGAAGCTTGGAAGTATGGACTGGAGGGGGAAGCTGCAGTATGTGTGGGCTTATTATAAGCCGGCGATGGCGGCTGTGGTCGGTATTATTCTGGCAATTGTGTTTATCTGGCAGACGGTGGAGAATGCAAAGTATAAGACTGTTCTGAATGTGAGTGTGATTGGGGCTTCTGTGGGAGAGCAGGCGGAAGAGATTCAAGAAGAGCTGCAGGAGCAGTTTGGTACGGAGAACAAGTATGATAAGGTAACCTTTGATACATCGTTTATGATGCAGGATGTAGAGACGGCGGATTACAATATCATGATGAAGCTTACGACTGTTGTGGCAGCAAGAGAGCTGGATGTGTTGATTACCAACCAGGCCTTTTATGATCATTATGAAGGTGAGGGGATGTTTCTGGATTTGTCTGCGTTATTTACACCAGAGGAGTGTGAAACGTATGAGATTACAGAAGGCACAGACAGAATTGAAATATCAGATACGGTGTGGTTCGAAAAGCATTCCTGGGTTCCGTATGAACCGGTTTATCTGACGGCGATCAGTAATACCAGGCATCCGGAAAAAATAAAAGAATTCATAATTACAGTTAAGGAGGAAAAGGAATGAGTGACTTATATACGGAAGTATTAGTGGAGAAGCAGTTTACGGCAAAGGATATGGCAATTAAAGTGGGGATGATTTTCATGACAGTGCTATCGGTGGTTGCGGGGGTACTGATTCCGCCGATCCTGCTTGCAGCATTGGCATTTGGTCTTTTGGACTATTTTTTTCTTCCGAAATTAAATGTGGAATATGAGTATCTCTATGTAAATGGAGAATTGGATATTGACAAGATATTTTCCCGCGTCAAGAGAAAAAAGGGTGCAAGTTATGATTTGAACAATATGGAGATTTTAGCTCCGGTTAAGTCTCATCAGCTTGATTCTTACAGAAACAATTCGAATATCAAAACAGTAGATTATTCTTCCGGAAAGCCGGATGCAAAAGTATATGCGGCCATTATTTCCAAAGATGATCATCTGGAACGTCTGCTTTTCGAGCCGAATGATGTGATGATCCGTGATATTCGCAGCAAAATGCCAAGAAAAGTATTTACAGATTGACAGCATCAGAAAATTTTGTTACACTAGGGAACAAAATAACTCGTGGCTTTCCAGTCACAAAAGAAAAAGGGAGGTAAAAAGAAAGATGGGAACGATTATTGGCGAAGGCATTACCTTTGACGATGTGCTGTTGGTACCACAGTATTCAGAAGTGACCCCGAACATGGTGGACTTGTCCACATATCTGACAAAAAGCATAAAGCTGAATATTCCGATGATGAGTGCCGGTATGGATACCGTGACGGAGCATCGGATGGCAATTGCCATGGCAAGGCAGGGTGGTATCGGTATTATCCATAAGAATATGTCAGTAGAACAGCAGGCAGACGAGGTTGACAAGGTTAAACGTTCAGAGAATGGTGTTATCACCGATCCATTTTTCTTATCACCGGAACATACATTGGCGGATGCCAACAATCTGATGGCTAAGTTCCGTATATCGGGTGTACCGATTACTGAGAATGGTAAACTGGTAGGAATCATCACAAACCGCGATTTGAAGTTTGAGGAGGATTATTCCAGAAAAATTAAAGAGTGTATGACTTCAGATGGATTGATTACGGCGAGAGAAGGTGTAACGCTGGAAGAGGCAAAGAGCATTCTCGCCAAGTCCAGAAAAGAAAAACTGCCGATTGTGGATGAGAATTTTAATCTGAAGGGACTTATCACAATCAAAGATATCGAAAAGCAGATCAAGTATCCGCTGTCTGCAAAGGATGAGCAGGGACGTCTGCTCTGCGGAGCTGCAGTTGGTATCACAAAGAATGTTCTGGAGCGTGTGGATGCGCTGGTGAAGGCTCACGTGGATGTAATTGTTATTGATTCTGCTCATGGACATTCTGCGAACATCTTCAAAACATTGAGAGAGATTAAAGCAGCTTATCCAAAGCTTCAGGTAATTGCAGGTAATGTGGCAACGGCAGAAGCTACAAGAGATCTGATCGCCGCCGGCGCAGACGCAGTTAAGGTTGGTATCGGACCTGGGTCTATCTGTACAACACGTGTTGTTGCAGGTATCGGCGTACCGCAGATCACTGCAGTTATGAACTGTTACGAGGAAGCAAAGAAGACCGGTACGCCGATCATTGCTGACGGAGGTATCAAGTATTCCGGTGATATGACAAAGGCGATTGCAGCAGGAGCCAGTGTCTGTATGATGGGAAGCATCTTTGCGGGATGTGATGAAAGTCCGGGAACTTTCGAATTATTCCAGGGAAGAAAGTATAAAGTTTATCGCGGTATGGGTTCTATTGCGGCGATGGAGAACGGAAGCAAGGATCGTTATTTCCAGACAGATGCCAAGAAACTGGTACCGGAAGGTGTGGAAGGACGTGTGGCTTACAAAGGGCTTGTGGAAGATACCGTATTCCAGCTGATCGGCGGAATTCGTTCCGGTATGGGATACTGCGGAGCCAAGGATATTGAGGCTTTGAAAGAGAATGGTAAATTTGTAAAGATTTCTGCCGCTTCTCTGAAAGAATCTCATCCGCATGATATCCATATTACAAAGGAAGCTCCAAATTACAGCGTAGATGAATAAATAACGTGTCGTGGGATTGCTACATAAAATCCTTGCGGTCTCTTTGACGGAGACTGCAGAGATTTTGTGTAGCAATTTTTACATTTTGGATAAAAGCAGTTCACAAAATTGCTTTATGATGAAAAAGGTTACAAAGGAAAAGGTATAGAGGGAGAGTATATGGCACGTAAAAGAGAAACAGACAGACCGAAATCTCAGGCATATCTGCGCCGCTGCCGTGTAGTATACCGGAATCGGGCGATTCTGGCAGTAATTGTTGTTGCGATCATCGGAATCTGTATAGGGGGAATCAAAAGAAAATTTGAAAAGGAGGACATCAGCGGTACATTCAAATCTGTATCGTTGACCAGTTCAAAGACTGACTGGCGGGGAGCCCCGCCTTTGGATGTACAGCTGCTGACTCCAAATCCATATTCGAGACCGCAATTGAAATTAGAACAGGTAAAAGGAATTGTCATCCATTATACGGCAAATCCGGGAACGAGCGCTCAGGCGAATCGTGATTATTTCGAGGGGCTGAAAGACGGACAGGGGACCTCTGCCAGCAGTCATTTTATTGTGGGATTGGAAGGAGAAATCATTCAGTGTGTTCCAACAGCAGAAGAAGCATATGCCTCAAATAACAGAAACGTGGATACGCTTTCAATCGAATGTTGTCACCCGGATGAGAGCGGACAGTTTAAAGATGTTACTTATCAGTCTGTCATTCAATTGACCGGCTGGCTGTGTGTGAGATATGATCTGAGTCCGGAGGATGTGATACGACATCATGATGTGACAGGGAAGGAATGCCCCAAATATTTTGTGGATCATGAAGATGCCTGGGAGCAGTTTCGGGCAGATGTTAAAGATAAGATTGAAGAAATTAAAAAGGAGCAGAGTTAAGGAACTGTAGAAAAATAACTTGCATGAGTGATTTTCCTACCGTTCCTAAGTAAACGGACATGTCTGCTGACGTAGACATCACCATCCATGAAAGTCGATTGCTCCGCACCTTGTGCTCCCGCAATCGCCGCCAGTATTCGTAATCCGGACTAAAAGGTACAGGACAACTATCTGAAAATGATGGAATAGTTATGGGCATTGGATGGGCAAGCTATTATGAGAATTGATATAAGGAAAAGGAAGGAAAGAAAAATGATGTCAGAGACAACAACATTACAAAAGCGGGACGAGATGGATCAAAAGTTTTGCTGGCATATGGAGGACTTATTTGCGGATGATCAGGCATGGATGTGTGCCTACGGAAAGTTACAGACACAGATTGATGCATTTTCGAAAAATCAGGGTAAGCTTGGGGAAAGTCCGGAGATTATGTACAAAATCTTTCAGGAAAAGGACGAAATCAGTCAGCTGTTTGAGCGGGTTTATGTCTATGCGAATCAGAAGTATCATGAAGATACGGGAAATCAGAAGTATCAGGAATTGTCGGGAAAGGCTATGGCATTATCTTCCGTGTTTTCGGATGCCTGCTCTTTTGTGGAGCCGGAACTGATGGCTCTGGATGAGCAGATTATTTTTAGATATTTTGAGGAATATGAGCCGTTAAGGCTTTATGAACGAATGCTGAAAGAGATTCTGCGTCAGAAAGAACATGTTTTGACGGCAGAATTGGAGGCTGTACTTGCTAAGGCCAGCGAATTGGGAAATTCTCCGCAGCAGATCTTTATGGCATTTAACAATGCGGACATCCAATTTGGAACCGTTGTGGATGAGGAAGGAAACGAGAGAATCCTTACCCACGGAACATTTTCCAACTTTATGGAAAGTAAGGACAGACGTGTGCGGAAGGAAGCGTTTTTAAAGTTGTATCAGGCTTATGAAGATCATAAGAATATGTTAGCTGCAACATTTTCCGCAAATCTCAAGCAGGCGGCGTTTTTTGCAAAGATGCGGAATTATCCGTCAGTTCTTGCGGCAGAGTTGGACGGCGGAAATATCCCGGCGGCAGTTTATGGGCAATTGATTGAGGCTGTGCATGAAAATCTGCCTGCCATGTATCGATATGTAGCACTGCGGAAAAAGATACTTGGTGTCGAGGAACTTCACATGTATGATGTATATGTTCCTATGGTTGAAGGTGTTGAGAAAAAGATTTCCTATGAAGAAGCCAGAGAGACGGTCAGGGAAGGACTTTCTGTTCTGGGAGAAGACTATTTGAAGTTGTTGGATGAGGGATTTTCGGACGGTTGGATTGATGTCTATGAGAATCAGGGAAAACGAAGCGGTGCTTATTCATGGGGCGCTTATGGTACACATCCCTATGTATTGTTGAATTACAGCGGGAATCTGAATTCGGTCTTTACGTTGGCCCACGAGATGGGACATGCAATTCACAGCTATTATTCGGATCATAATCAGCCCTATATCTATGCAGGGTATCGAATCTTTGTGGCAGAGGTTGCATCTACCTGTAATGAGGCACTGTTAATCCATTATCTGATTGAACATGCCAGGGATCAGAAAGAGAAAGTGTATCTGATCAATTATTTTCTGGATCAGTTTAAGGGAACTGTTTACAGGCAGACGATGTTTGCTGAGTTTGAAAAGAAGGCTCATGAGCTGATGGAACAGGAAGGAAGTGTTCCGGCACAGACTTACTGCGACATTTATTATGAATTGAATCAGAAGTATTTTGGACCGGATATGGTCAGCGACCCGGAAATTGCATTGGAGTGGGCAAGGATTCCCCATTTCTATACGCCGTTTTATGTGTATCAGTATGCTACCGGGTTTTCGGCCGCAATTGCGATCAGTCAGAAGATTTTGAAAGGCGAACCGGGAATTATTGAAAAGTATAAGAAATTCCTGAGTGGGGGAAGCTCTGAGGATCCCATTGATCTTCTGAAAATCTGTGGAGTCGATATGGAAAAACGTGAGACGGTGGATGAGGCTTTAGCTGTATTCGCATCCTATGTAGAAGAGCTGGAAAACATAAAAGTGCTGTAAAAATCGGAGAAATATCTGTTAACTTTAGACAAAATTATTTTTGTATGACCCTTGAAAAAGTCACCAGTTATGTTACAATAATGTTACGGAGTGATTAAGGGTGATTGTATGAATTTATATGAGGCTATTTTTGTAAGAAAATCTGTGCGGAACTATAGTATGGAAGGGTTGAGTACTCAGGTACTGGATAAAATCCGGGTACATTATCAGGAGCTGACCAGTCTTTTCGGGAATATTGATACAGATATCGCCATACTGGATAACCGCAAGGGACAACAGAAGATGTTAGGACTGTTCGGTGTAAAGGCACCGTATTATCTGGCTTTTTACTCGGAAGAGGCGCCGAGAAGCCTGATGAATATGGGATATATGATGGAACAGATGGTGCTTTATATGTGCAGTATCGGTATTGGTACCTGCTATATGGGCAGCAACAGGGTTAAGAAGTCACAGCAGACACTGGATGGTAAAAAATTGGTGGGAATTGTTGCATTTGGTAAAAGCAAAGGTTCTCATGTCCGGAAGCAGTCAGAGGCGAAGCGGTTGTCTTTGGAGGAATTGAGTATCTTTAAAGAAGTGCCGCGCCAATGGATGAAGCAGTTTCTGGAAGCTGCCCGTCTGGCACCGTCCAGTATGAATAGTCAGCCATGGCGTTTTGTGGTTTATGACAATCGGATTCATATCTTTTCGAAAAAGCACAGTCTGGAACAACTGCGAAAGTGGGATGAAGTGAATTTTGGAATTATGTTTGCCAATATGATGGTAGTGGCGGAGGAGCTTTGGCTGGATGTGGATTTGATTCGATTAGAAGATATTTCGCAGAAGAATTTTCCGAATAATCAGTATGTCCTCAGTGCCATATTAAAGCCGTGAGCAGGAGTTTATAAAAATAAAAAAATTGTTGACAAAAATCTGAAATTATAGTATATTTATATCTGCGAGTTGCGATAGCAGTTTGCAGATGTGCGCGAGTGGCTCAGGGGTGGAGTACAACCTTGCCAAGGTTGGGGTCGCGGGTTCGAATCCCGTCTCGCGCTTTTTTTTATTGGAGTCCAGCATTATGCTGGATTTTTTTGCATTGTTGAGCAGTTTTCGAGCGGCAAAGTCTGGAATTCATGTATAAAGTTATTTCTATACAAACAGAGGGAAATCACTTATAATGATATAGAAGAAAAAACACTTCATGTATTCGATTGTGTCTGAAAATTGCTTTTTGCAAGAGAAAGGAGTAAGTTATGGGGATTTATTTAAACAGCAGGACGGCGTATACCTTATATAAAAGTGAAACGGAAAAACCGTATTTTGTAGATAAATCCAGAATGCTGGAAGAATTGTTCCCATTAGTAAAGACTGGAAACAATCATATTTGCATTACGAGACCGAGACGGTTTGGAAAAACAGTGATGGCAAATATGATTGCCTCCTTTTTTTCGAAAGCATATGATGCACAGGATATCTTCCAGGGACTTCAAATCGCAAATATAGTTGATTATGAAAAGTATCGAAATCAATTTTCGGTCATCCATATCTCGTTTAATGAGCTGGGCGGACGGTGTACTTCTTATGCTCAGTACATTGAACGGATTGAAAAAAGGCTGATGAAAGATTTAAAAAAAGAATATCCGGAAGCAGACATAGATGAGGAAGAAAGTGCAGCAGAGATTCTTCTTGAATTGTATGCGGAGAATGATACGGCTCAGTTTGTGTTTGTTCTGGATGAATGGGATTTTATTTTCCATCAAAGTTTTATTACAGAAAATGACAAAAGGGAATACCTTATGTTCTTGCGTAATCTGCTGAAGGACAGGCCATATGTGTTGCTTGCTTATATGACAGGCATCCTTCCGATTGCCAAATATTCCAGTGGTTCGGAACTGAATATGTTTAGTGAATTCACGCTTGCGACCGAAGAACGGTTTTCTGAGTATTTTGGATTTACGGAAGAAGAAGTAGATACGCTGTTTGCACGTTATCAGAAGAAAAATGAGAAGTCAACACATGTAACGCGGGAGGGCCTGAAAAAATGGTATGACGGATATCATACGAAAACAGGGGAGAGGCTGTATAATCCGCGTTCCGTGGTAATGTCTCTATCAAATAATAATTTGGGAAATTATTGGACAAGTTCCGGACCATATGATGAAATTTATTACTACATTGAAAATAATGTGGATGCAGTACGTGATGATCTTGCACTGATGGTATCCGGATTTCCGGTTCCCACAAAAATCAGGGAATATGCGGCAACTTCACAGGAATTGAAAACAAAGGAAGAAATCTTTTCTGCGATGGTGGTATACGGTTTTTTAAGTTATGAAAACGGCAAAGTGTCAATTCCAAATAAGGAATTGCTGGATAAATTTTCCGATATGCTTCAAAGAGAATCATCATTGGGATATGTCTATCGTTTGGCGAGAGAGTCAGGTCGTATGCTTCGGGCGACACTTGCCCAGGATACGAAAACGATGGAAGAGATTCTGGAAAAAGCGCATGACACAGAAATACCGCTTTTGAGTTACAATCATGAAACAGAACTCACCTCTGTTGTGAATCTGGTCTATCTGGCTGCCCGCGATACCTACCGGGTGGAGCGGGAAGATAAGGCAGGGAAAGGATATGTGGATTTTATTTTCTATCCGGAAATTGATAAAAGAGCGGATGGAATTATTCTGGAACTGAAGGTGGACCATACACCGGAAGAGGCAATCCGGCAGATCAAAGAAAAGAAGTATGCATTACGTTTTCAGGGAAAGCTTGGAGAGGAGTGCAGATATACAGGAAGAATCCTTGCTGTCGGAATCAGTTATGATAAGACGGAAAAGAAACACCGCTGCAAGGTGGAAGCTTTACTATGAAAGTTCGGGACAGCAGACCTGCCCGTTTAGAAACGGAAAACAGAGTTGACAGACATTCAGACTATATGATAGTATTAGGTTCATGAAAAGGTTTAGCGTAGTAGAGTGACTCATTGGTAAAAGAACAGTGAATACTGATATTCCAAGGGGCTTTATGGAGGAGGATTGCAATGAAGAAGAAAGTTTTGAGCGTAATTCTGGCAGGTGTTATGGCAGCCGCTATGGCGGGCTGCGGAAACGGAGACAGTCAGGCGACAAGTGGAAAAAGCACATCTGCATCATCAGGAAGTTCTGCTGACAGTACTTCTGCGGCAGGTACCGGCGTGGAAGACGGCGTATTTACCGTAGGGTTTGATGCGGAATACCCACCGTATGGTTATATGGATGAGAACGGAGAATATACAGGATTTGACCTGGAACTGGCACAGGCGGTCTGTGACCTTGAGGGATGGGAGCTTGAGAAGAAACCGATTAACTGGGATTCTAAAGATATGGAATTGAATTCCGGTTCGATTGACTGTATCTGGAATGGTTTCACTATGAATGGCCGCGAAGATGATTACACCTTTTCTGTTCCCTATGTAGACAACAGCCAGGTGATTGTTGTGGCTGAAGGTTCCGGCATTGAGTCACTGAGCGATCTTGCGGGAAAAGTTGTAGGTGTACAGGCAGCTTCTGCAGCTTTGGATCTTCTGCAGAGTGAGGAAGAAGGCGGACAGAAAGCGCTTGCAGATACCTTTGGGTCCCTGAATGAGTTTGCTGATTACAACACTGCATTTACCGAGCTTCAGGCAGGGGCACTGGATGCATTGGCAATTGATATCGGTGTTGCGAAATATCAGTTGAATTCCAGAGGGGAAGGCTTTCAGATGTTGGATGAGACTCTGAATACAGAGCAGTATGCAATCGGTTTCAAACTGGGCAATCAGGAACTGTGTGATATCGTGAACGCAGATCTGAAGAAGCTGGCTGAGGACGGAACCGTGAACACGTTGGCAGAGAAGTATGAAATTGCAGATATGGTTTCACTGAAGGCGGAATAAGAAGCCGGATGGATATAAAATAGAGGTATACCCCTCGGGATAATTCCCGGGGGGCGTCCTTGCGTATGGGAGGAGAATCTATGAGCTTTGAAGTGATGTTTCGGCAGCTGACGGTGGGATTCGGGCAAACCTGTCTGATCTTTGTTCTGACACTGTTGTTTTCCCTGCCGCTTGGTATGGTGGTCTATTTTGGCAGGGTGAGCCGCATCAAACCGGTAAGTTGGCTGGTAAAAATCTATATTTCTATCATGCGGGGAACTCCGCTGATGCTTCAGTTGTTGATCTGGTATTTTGGCCCCTTCTATTTGTGGGGGATGAATATCGGCGGTTATAAATTTACTGCGATTATTCTGGGATGTTCGCTGAATTATGCGGCCTATTTTGCGGAGATTTACCGTTCCGGAATTGAGTCGATTCCGGTCGGGCAGTATGAGGCTGCACGGATTCTGGGCTACAGCAAAAGTCAGACCTTCTTTAAGATTGTTCTGCCCCAGGTTGTAAAAATTGTACTGCCCTCTGTGACCAATGAAGTAATTACCCTGGTAAAGGATACTTCTTTGGTATATTCGGTATCTTATATCGAGATGTTTGCTGTGGCAAAGCAGATTGCAGCGGCTCAAACCACGGTGTTGCCGTTCTTTATTGCGGGTGCTTTCTATTACATATTTAACTTTATCGTGGCTTGGGTGATGGAACGATTTGAGAAAAAGCTGGACTATTATCGTTAGGAGGAAGCTGCATGAATCTTTTAGAAATGAAACATATTAAGAAGGAATTTGACGGGCTTGAGGTGATTCATGATATCTCCCTGTCCGTAGAAGAGGGAGAGGTTCTGGCAATTATCGGCCCTTCCGGATCGGGAAAATCCACGATGCTTCGTTGTGCCGCCATGTTGGAGAAGATTGACGGAGGAGAGATCTGTTATCTGGGCAAGCGGGCTGCCTGGGTGGATGAGAACGGAAAGCGGAATTATCCAAAGGGTGAGGAGGCACGGAAGGTGTGCTCCTGTTTTGGTATGGTATTTCAGAATTTCAATCTCTTTCCCCATTACAGTGTCCTGAAAAATGTGATGGATGCCCCTATCAGTGTGCAGAAGCGTGATAAGGCAGAAGTGAAAAAAACGGCGATGGAACTTCTTGGGAAAATGGGACTGGAGGATAAGGCGGATGCTTATCCGTATCAGTTATCCGGCGGGCAGCAGCAGCGGCTTTCAATCGCCAGAGCACTTGCGATGAATCCCAAAATCCTGTATTTTGATGAGCCGACCTCAGCCCTTGATCCCGAACTTACCGGAGAGATTTTGAAAGTCATCAAAGAACTGGCAGCAGAGCATATGACCATGGTCATTGTGACGCATGAGATGGAATTTGCCAGAAAGGTGGCGAATCATATCATCTTTATGGAAAAAGGGGTAATTGTGGAAGAGGGGACTCCGGATGAAGTTTTTTCATCAGAAAATGCAAGAATGCAGACATTTCTGGGAAAATTCCGGCAGGATTAACGCTTGCTTTTAGAGAAGTGTTAGAATATAATTATGTTTATGATACGGCAGTTTTATAACTGCCCATTACAATCAAGAGAGAAGAAAGGTGTCAAACTCATGGAAAAAAGAGAACAGCTTTACGAAGGAAAAGCAAAAAAGGTATTTGCAACCGAAGATCCGGCAGTAGTAATCGTAGATTACAAAGATGATGCTACCGCATTTAATGGAGAAAAAAAGGGAACCATCGTAGGTAAAGGCGTAATCAATAACCGTATGACGAATTATGTTTTCAGCATGCTTGAAAAAGAAGGAGTTCCGACACATCTGGTAGAGGAATTAAGCGACCGTGAGACCGCAGTTAAAAAAGTAAGTATTGTTCCGCTGGAAGTAATCGTTCGTAACGTGGCAGCAGGAAGTTTCTCCAAGAGAATGGGAGTTGCAGAAGGAACCGAACTGCTCTGCCCGATTCTGGAGTTCAGCTATAAAAATGACGATCTGGGCGACCCATTCATCAATGACGATTATGCCCTGGCTCTCGGACTGGCTACGCAGGAAGAGATTGATACAATTAAAACATATACAAGAAAGATCAACGAGTATTTAAAGGGATATTTCCTGAATGCCGGCATGAAGCTGATCGACTTCAAGATTGAGTTCGGCCGTCTGGCGGATGGAACAATCATCCTGGCTGATGAAGTTTCACCGGACACCTGCCGTCTGTGGGATGTTGAGACCAACGAAAAACTGGATAAAGACCGTTTCCGCAGAGATATGGGTAATGTAGAAGAAGCCTACAACGAAGTATTCAAACGCTTAGGTCTTGCATAAGGAGAGAGAGATGAGTCAAACTGACAGATATACAAGTCCATTGTCCGAACGTTATGCCAGCAAGGAGATGCAGTATGTATTCTCTCAGGATATGAAGTTCAAAACATGGAGAAAACTATGGATAGCTCTGGCAGAGACAGAGAAAGAACTGGGACTGCCGATTACCCAGGAACAGATTGATGAATTGAAAGAGTTTCAGGAGGACATCAATTATGACGTGGCAAAAGCCCGTGAGAAGGAGTGCCGTCATGATGTTATGTCCCATGTGTATGCTTACGGTGTACAGTGTCCGAAAGCAAAGGGAATCATCCATCTGGGAGCCACAAGCTGTTATGTAGGTGATAATACCGATATTATCGTGATGAATGAAGCCCTGAAGCTTGTGAAGAAAAAACTGGTAAATGTGATTGCAGAGCTGGCAAAGTTCGCAGAAGAATATAAGGCACAGCCGACTCTGGCATTTACCCATTTCCAGCCGGCACAGCCGACAACCGTGGGAAAACGTGCCACTCTTTGGATGCAGGAGTTTGCCATGGATCTGGAAGATCTGGAATATGTGCAGAGTACCCTGAAGCTTTTGGGAAGTAAGGGAACGACAGGTACACAGGCAAGCTTCCTGGAACTCTTTGACGGGGATCAGGAGACGATCGACAAGATTGACCCGATGATTGCCGAGAAGATGGGATTCAAGTCCTGCTATCCGGTATCCGGCCAGACCTATTCCAGAAAAGTGGATACCAGAGTGCTGAATGTGCTTGCAGGCATTGCGGCAAGTGCACATAAGTTTTCCAATGACATCCGTCTGCTTCAGCACTTAAAAGAGGTGGAGGAGCCATTCGAGAAAGGGCAGATCGGTTCTTCTGCTATGGCATATAAGCGGAATCCGATGCGGAGTGAGCGTATTGCATCCCTGTCCCGTTATGTTATGATTGATGCGTTGAATCCGGCAATCACTTCCGCAACGCAGTGGTTTGAGAGAACGCTGGATGATTCTGCAAATAAGCGTCTCAGTGTACCGGAAGGATTTCTGGCGATCGACGGTATCCTGGATCTGTGCCTGAACGTGGTTGACGGTCTGGTAGTATATCCAAAGGTAATCGAGAAGCGTCTGATGTCCGAACTGCCGTTTATGGCAACTGAGAACATTATGATGGATGCGGTGAAAGCGGGCGGTGACCGTCAGGAATTGCATGAGCGTATCCGGGAACTTTCTATGATTGCAGGAAAGCATGTGAAAGAAGAAGGACGTGACAACGATCTTCTGGATCTGATTGCAGAAGATCCGATGTTCAACCTGTCCAGAGAAGATCTGGAGAAAACCATGGACCCGACCAAATATGTGGGACGTTCTGCGGTGCAGGTAGATGGATTCCTGAAAAAAGTGATTCGTCCTCTGCTTGACAAGAATAAAGAATTGTTGGGTATGAAAGCGGAGATTAACGTTTAAGAAATCACAGAAGCATGTGTTTTTTCATCATGTTAAGAGGGGCGATGCCATAAAAGTTGGCATCACCCCGTTTGTGCGTATAGTCGGAACTGTTTGCCGGAGAAATTCGGCGCACGATTTATAACCAGATTTAATAAAATAAGAAAGCTTTATTAGTAATAATAAGTTTTACTTATGCACAAAATGTTGTATACTAAGAATGCAGGTGTAGGGCCTGACATCAGACAAGAGTAGCTATTTAGGAGGATTTCATATGATTAAGGCAGTTGTAGGAGCAAACTGGGGAGACGAAGGCAAGGGTAAGATTACTGACATGCTGGCAAAAGAAGCAGATATTATCGTCCGCTTTCAGGGCGGGGCAAATGCCGGACACACAATTGTAAATGATTATGGCAAATTTGCACTGCACACATTACCATCCGGTGTATTCTATAACCATACCACCAGCATTATCGGAAATGGCGTTGCACTGAACATCCCTGTTTTGTTCAATGAACTTCAGGAAGTAGTATCAAAGGGTGTGCCGATGCCGAAGCTGTTGATTTCCGACCGTGCACAGATGGTGATGCCTTATCATATTTTATTTGATCAATATGAAGAAGAACGTCTTGCCGGGAAATCTTTTGGTTCCACAAAGTCCGGTATCGCGCCGTTTTATTCAGATAAATATGCAAAAACCGGTTTCCAGGTGCATGAGCTGTTTGGTGATGCGGATGCATTGCTGGAGAAGATTAAAAGTGTATGTGCAGTAAAGAATGTACTTTTAGAGCATCTGTATCAGAAACCGGCATTGAATCCGGAAGGAATCTTTGCAGAACTGATGGAATATAAGAAGATGGTTGAGCCATTTGTATGTGATACCTCTTTGTACTTATGGAATGCGATTCAGGAAGGAAAAGAGATTTTGCTGGAGGGCCAGCTGGGAACCCTGAAAGATCCGGATCATGGAATTTATCCGATGGTAACCTCTTCTTCCACATTGGCAGCATACGGTGCAATCGGAGCAGGCGTTCCTCCATATGAGATTAAAAAGGTTGTAACCGTAAGCAAGGCATATTCCAGTGCTGTAGGAGCAGGAGCATTTGTATCCGAGATCTTCGGAGAAGAGGCAGATGAGTTGAGAAGACGCGGCGGAGACGGCGGGGAATACGGTGCGACCACAGGTCGTCCGAGACGTATGGGATGGTATGACTGTGTGGCATCCAAGTATGGCTGCAGACTGCAGGGAACGACCGATGTGGCATTTACCGTTCTGGATGTGCTGGGATATCTGGATGAAATTCCGGTTTGCGTAGCTTATGAAATTGACGGTGAAATTACAACAGAATTCCCGACCACCAGTAAATTGGAAAAGGCAAAACCGGTTCTGGAAACACTTCCGGGATGGAAGTGTGATATCCGGGGAATTAAGACCTATGAGGAATTACCTGAGAACTGCCGCAAATATGTGGAATTTATCGAAGAGAAGCTGGGCTTCCCGATTACGATGATTTCCAATGGTCCGGGAAGAAATGACATTATTTATCGTGAAAAATAATGATTCAGGAGTCAGAATCCGGTTTTGACGGATGACTCCATAGTGGAGGATTACATGAAGAGATGTAGGAATGTCTGCCTGATGCTTTTTCTGGTTCTCGGATCTGTATTGCTTGTGGGATGTAATAAACTGGATGATGTGAAAGAAACTACAATTTCAGTAGGCAAAAAGGGAGCGGTGACAGAAGTTATCATGGAATCGGCGGAGGGGGAGTCCTATGGGGTCGAAGAACTGCAGTCTTTTGTGGACGCGGACATCAAAGCATTTAACCAGAACGCAAAAACGCAGAACGTGGAGCTGACATCCTGTGAAATCAAAGATGGGATGACGCGGATAGAGATTGCATACACGTCTTATACCGATTATGCGGATTATCATAAGACCAGATGTTTTGTGGGTACGGTAAAAGAAGCTGAAAATGCCGGATACGATTTTAACGCAGAGTTTCAGGATAACAATGGAGAGTCGGCAGCAGCTTCCACAATTCTTGCCAATGATGATGCGTGGCATGTGGTAATTCTGGAAGAGCCGGTTCAGGTACTGGTGGAGGGGACGCTCCTTTATACCAGTACCAATGCGGAAATTACCGGAAAGGGAAAAGCGAAGATTGCAGCAGAAGATGGGAATGGTCAGAGCATCACAATCAGTTCCCCGGTCTATCTCATATATAAGTAAGAAGGAGACATAAAAATGGAAAAGACAATGGATAAGATTGTTGCCCTTGCAAAGTCAAGAGGATTTGTATATCCGGGTTCCGAGATCTATGGCGGTCTTGCAAACACCTGGGATTACGGCCCGTTGGGTGTAGAATTGAAAAATAATGTTAAGAAAGCATGGTGGAAGAAATTCATTATGGAAAACCCATATAACGTGGGTGTGGACTGTGCAATTCTGATGAATCCGCAGACCTGGGTAGCTTCCGGACATCTTGGCGGATTTTCCGATCCGCTTATGGACTGTAAAGAGTGCCATGAACGTTTCCGTGCAGATAAGATTATCGAAGATTACTGTGCAGAAAATAATCTGGAGATTCAGGGAGGAAGCGTGGATTCCTGGACGCAGGAAGCGATGAAGAATTTCATCGAAGAAAACCAGATTCCATGTCCGACCTGCGGAAAGCATAATTTTACCGATATCCGTCAGTTTAATCTGATGTTCAAGACCTTTCAGGGCGTTACGGAAGATGCAAAAAATACCGTATATCTGCGTCCGGAAACCGCACAGGGTATTTTTGTAAACTTTAAAAATGTACAGAGAACTTCCAGAAAGAAGATCCCGTTCGGAATTGGTCAGGTTGGAAAGTCTTTCCGTAACGAGATTACACCTGGCAACTTTACATTCCGTACCCGTGAGTTTGAGCAGATGGAACTGGAATTCTTCTGTGAGCCTGGTACGGATTTGGAGTGGTTTGCATATTGGAAGCAGTTCTGTCTGGATTGGCTGCACGGTTTGGGGCTGAGTGAGGAAGAAGTGCGTTACCGTGATCATTCACCGGAGGAATTATGTTTCTACAGCAAGGCTACAACAGATGTGGAATTTTTATTCCCGTTTGGATGGGGCGAGTTGTGGGGAATCGCTGACCGTACAGATTATGACCTGACGCAGCATCAGAATTTGTCCGGACAGGATATGTCTTACTTTGATGATACGAAGAATGAGAAATACGTTCCGTATGTGATTGAGCCGTCTCTTGGTGCGGATCGTATGGTGCTGGCATTCCTGTGCAGCGCATATGATGAAGAAGTTCTGGATGCGGAGAAGAATGATGTTCGTACAGTGATGCATTTCCATCCGGCACTGGCGCCTGTTAAGATTGGTGTCCTTCCGTTGTCTAAAAAATTAAATGAGGGCGCAGAGAAGATCTTCCTGGAATTGTCAAAGGCTTATAACTGTGAATTTGATGATCGTGGAAATATCGGTAAACGTTATCGCCGTCAGGATGAAATCGGTACACCGTTCTGTATCACTTATGATTTTGAGTCTGAGAACGATGGGGCAGTAACTGTACGTGACCGTGATACAATGGAGCAGGAGAGAATCAAAATTGAGAATCTGCCGGCTTATTTTGCAGAGAAATTTGAATATTAAGCAGTGATTTTACGACTTTGCCGTTTGGATAAAAGTGCGTAGGGGCAAAAAGCCAGGAATCGAAATTCGGAAAACAAAATCAAGTTTTCCGGATTTTGGTTCCTGGCTTTTTTGTCGACAGCAAAGACACATAAAAGAATCCGATATGTTGAATATGAAAAGAACAATACCTACAATTGGAAAATATTGGTATACTTAATTATATGATGAAAGCGTCAAAAGGTATTTTGACGCCTATGATACACGGATTGCTCCGCATTTCATGCTCACGCAATCCTAAAAACATTCGAAATCCGCCCTATTCGGGCTACTTTCTCATGTTTTGCGCGTCCCAAAGTCATGCTTTTTCATGCAAGCATGAAACGCATGACCTTTTGACGCTTGTATCATTATATAGTGGCGGGCTTTTGAATAATTACGAAAGAGATATAATGAGGTATATCATGGAAAAAATAAGCGAACGTAACAGAATTTTCTTTTTAACTGCACTGACAGTTCTTCTTTTTGTGCTTCTTACGATTTGGGGAATTTTCAGACTGCATCATGTGTATGCAAATCAAATGATAGGATTTTTGGGGGCATGGTCGGAGACTTCTGAAATGCCGAAAACAAGTGTGGATCAATTGCTTTCAGGAACATTCACAGATCGGAATTATAAACAGGGGCTTATGCTTTTAAAAGAAGCAGGATACCAGCAGAGCGGGCTTTCCCTGATCTATGGACAGATGGATTCCGTTTGTTTGCTTTGGGCGTTTGGGGCTGTCGGTATTTTGGCGGTTTTGTTTGCAGGCTTATTTTTTCTGTATTATAAACGTAAGAAGTTTTTGAATGCAGCGGTGGAATGGGTTCGCAATCTGGAGGATTCGGAACTTGAAGAACGGGTCTGTGCGTCTGCCACATTAGAAACCCGCGAACTGGTGTATGTTCTTCGGGAACACAGACATCTGGATGAACAGGAGCGGAAATGTCTGGAATTCGAAAAACGGAAAACAGTATCATTTGTAGAGGATATTTCTCATCAATTGAAAACGCCTCTTACCATTATACGGATGCAGATTGAGCGGATTAATTATGCGCAGAAGTTTTTACAATCAGGCATTACCAAAGCGCTGACGCAGGTCGATAAGATGGTATTTTTGATTTCTATGATGATGCGGGTTGGGATGTTGAATTCAGGCAAGAGTAAAATGGAGATAAAACGGAACAAGGTATGGGTTCTGGCAGAGGAAATCATTCAGGAGTTTGATACGATCTGTCAGGGGAAGCACGTGCATCTGCACAGTGAAACAAGCGGTGAAGAAACATTCTATTATGATGACTATTGGATGAAGGAGGCAGTGGAAAATCTGATCAAGAATTGCATTGAATATTCAGAACCGGAAGGAATTGTGAGTGTAAAGTATCATGTTGGAAATAACGGATTGTATATCTATGTGAAAGACCGGGGAAAAGGTATCGAAGAACAGAATATCGGTCATATTTTTGAGCGATACACATCCAGTTACCGTCAGAGTGATACCAGCAGCGGTCTGGGGCTGGCTATTACAAAGCAAGTAGTAGAATCCCATTTTGGAGAGGTTGATGTAAGGAACAATGAGGACAAGGGAGTGACATTTACAGTTTATCTGCCAGTCATGCGTGGAAAGGACGTTTATCAGGAAATCAAGAGAGAGGAGTGTACAGAAGACGATGGAAATTTTGCGGCTGGATAATGTTACAAAGACATATGGAACAAGCAGAGCACAGGTGCAGGCAGTAAATAGGGTAAGCTTAAGTGTTTCGAAAGGGAGCTTTACATCCATCATCGGAAGGAGCGGTTCCGGAAAATCGACGCTTTTGAAACTCTGCAGCGGGCTGCTTAAGCCTGACAGCGGGCGTGTAATCCTGGATGGAGACGAGATCAGCAATATGAGAGATAAAGAATGCTGTGCAGTCCGGAGAAGAAAAATCGGTTTTATCTTTCAGAACTTTGAATTAATTCCGGAATTCACAGTGTTGGAAAATATCTGCCTGCCGTCATATCTGGATGAGAGAAGTCCCAATATGAATTATATTGAGAAATTGCTGAAGGATACAGAGCTTCAGCAAAAAAGGGATGCGTTTCCGGATGAATTGTCAGGAGGGGAGCAGCAGCGTGTGGCGATTGCCCGAGCATTGTCCACACGTCCGGCGATTTTATTTGCAGATGAGCCTACGGGAAATCTGGACATCAAAAGCGGTGAGATCATTATGGAATTGTTGAATTTCTGTAATTTTCGGTATGGACAGACCATATTGATGGTAACTCATAATCTGGAGCTGCTGCAATATACGCAGCGTACTTTGCGGATGCAGGATGGAGGCATCGTGGAAGAACGGGATAAAGGAGAAGAGAATCCATGACAAAGCTTGTTTTGTTAAATCTGAAGCGTAAGAAAAAATCGTGGCGGATGATGCTGATTGTGATGACGCTTGCTTATACATTTCTTGCTATGGTACTGACTTTTTGTTCCAGTCTGGACCGGACGGAGGAGGCAGAAAGGGAGGCGGATTATGGAAGCTGGCATGTGGCATTGATTCATGCGGATCTGGAAAGTATTGAGCGAATGAAAAATCATGCGACTGTGGAGAGGGCAGGAATCAGCTATACATATGGTATGGTGTTGGATCTGAAAGAGGAGGACCTGGGGAAGATAGGAACGGCCGATGAGCATACGATTGAGATGGAAAAGATCCATTTATTGGAAGGGCGGTTTCCGAAAGGAGATGGAGAGCTGGCTGCAGAGCGGTCAGCTCTTACCGCATTGGGATATTTGGGAGAGCCGGGACAACAGGTCTCTGTAAAGATTCAGATCAGTCAGGGAGGAGAGAAGCGGGAAGTACAGAAAGATTTTACCCTGGTGGGAATCGTACAGGATTACTCTTCCAGAATAAAAGGAACAACTTTAGATAAGAAAGATTATGTCTCTTTTTTTGTGGATGAAGCAGAGGAAGGTTTCGTGCCTTCAGAGGGAAATATTGTCTTCCGGCTGAAGGAAAAAAGCTTAGAATTCTATAATGAGATATTGAGAGAAAAAGGAATCCGGGCGGAGGGAGTTGCTAATAATTATACGTATTATGAGTTGATGAGAGATTCGGCGCATCGGCAGATGGAAAAAAAGCAGGAACAATTTAAGATGATCATTCTCGGCTTATATTTATTCTGGGCTATTTTTATCAGTACGATTTTCACCTATTTAAAAAGTCAAAAAGATAATATCATGATTCTGAGAAAAATCGGTCATGAGAAGAGGAAAACAAAACGACTGATTTATATAGAACTTTTAGGAGTTCATACCTTGGCCTTCCTGTTGGGAAATATTTCGGGGATATTCTTAAGCTCTGTTTTGTTTTCTTTCCTGGGGCATATGACAGAATTTACAGGATGTTTTTTTATAGAGTGGGAGTCCTTTATTTTCCTGATAGCAATTGAAGTCATAAGTTCGTTGGTATTGCTGCGGACCAGCGTAATGCTCCTTGCAAACGACAGAATGTTGGCGAATTGGAAAAAGCGACCACAGGCATCGAAATGCAAAAAATTTAATTGGAAGGTACTTGTCAGTAAAAAAGATCGGTTGATTAGTGCGTGTATGATTTTCGTGGTGTTCCTGTTAGCTTATATGAGCGTATATACAGTCAGTAATATTTATTCAGTCTATTATCAGGAAACCATAAAGGAAGATGTAGCAGTATATGAATTTGGTGGATTATACAATTATTATCCCGCAAGAGGGTATGCAGAGCAGGAGGAATACGAAAAGCTTAAAGACGTTTATGGAATTGAGGATATTGAAGGAATCAAGGGATTAAAATATGTGTCTATGGAATGGAAAGGCATGGAGCAAAGTGATTATATAGATTTGCTGTGTAAAAATTTTTGGCCCAAATACAGTGAGAGAAATATCCCACAAGCATTTTTAATAGGCGTTGAACCAGATAAACGATTTTATAAGTGGTATCAAGATGAAATAGATGTTGGAAAAATAGACGTCGCTGAATTTGAGAGTGGGAATGAAATTATTTTGTACTTACCAAAGTGTTTTTATGATAAAGACAGAAATTTTTTTTCGGGTGAAAATGAAGTTGTTTCAGAAATGAGACATGTAAATGAATATACTGAAAGAATGATTTCTGTTGGAGATCAGATTAAAATTAATGGGAAAACAGTGAAAATCGGTGGAATTATTAATTCTGTTGCTCAAGAAAATATGTCGAGAAAGTTAGTAGTTCCATTTAGCGTGATAGGGAGTTTTACATTTTGCAATCAAGTGGATGAAGCACTGACAAATTCTTATGAATATCTAATGATTGAGACTAAAAAACAGGTTAATGTTGAACAGACAGAGCAAGAATTAATGCAGGCTAAAATTACTCTTCCATTTGTAAATAATAGGTTGTTAAGGGATACTATTTTAAAGGATTCAAGGAATATTTTAGTGCTCTTAATTTATGTGGATCTCATGTGTATAAGTTTTGTTCTTATCTATGAGAAAGGTCGTTGGGCATTTAATGTAAAAAAATACGAGAAACGATGGAAAATTTATCTGTATTTAGGGATTCCCAAAAAACAGTTTACTATTTTTTTTCTCAGAGAGTTTTTATCGACCAGTCTATGCAGTGTGGTATGTGCAGTTTTAAGTATGATTGTTTATCACTATAGCATCTATCGTCTTAAATGGAGTGGAGGGCAGGGGAACAGTATAAGCATAATGGGAGAAAGAGTTCTTAAAATATTTCTAAACCGAGTATCCTGGGAAGGAATTATGGTCAGTACAATCCTTATTTTAGGGTTCATTACGATAAAAACAATATATAAAGTAAAAAAAGTTCTAAAAAATTTCAAAATGTAATATAGATGTAAGGTTGGTGTGGTATGATAGATATAAGCAAATTAGGAGGAAGATACAAATGAAGAAAAAGTTAAGAAAGTTGTTGGTTGGAGTTATGATCGGTTCTATGCTTGTACCGACAAATGTCTGGGCACAGTCCCAGGGCACAGGAGGTGCTGTGTCAGGAGATACCGGAGATGGCATAAGTCCAAGAATCTCTGTAAGCAAGTATGTTGAAATAGAACGTAGGTATATGTTTTTGAAAGATGTTCCTCAGTATTATTATTATTCCTATTATGATTATGATTATAATACGACTTTAAAGGGGACTTTGGTTTTACAAGGTACTAGGGATTACGATGAAGGTGTAGTAGCATATTATGCTGGGCACTGCTCCGGATCAATCTAAAGTTTATTTTCATCTATTGATGAAAATTATTGGCTAAGCCATACATCCTTAAAACAATACAGGTTTTGGTTTCATCAGCCTGCCCCCAATTTCGGGCTGATGAAACGGGTTTTGGATTTACATAAAATAATGAAGAAAAAAGAATGTTGTAACAGTCACAAATGAAGCAAAAGGCAACGATTCAGAATCCATGATTCCATGCGATGTTTGTACAGCAGAATGTGAGTTTCTCAGCACAAAACGGCAAGTTTATTGCGGTTTGTGTGTTGCAAAACGGCAATCCTAATTGGAAAAGTGGTGAACCGTTACCAGAAAAAACAAATCAGGGGAGAGATTATGATGAAATTATTAATTGTGAGAGATGAATGCCGCATGAAAGAAGGAACAAAGACGTTTAAGCAGTATGAGGAAGAAGGAATTCATACGACAGTATGTACTTCTAATGTTTTCGCAGAGTTACCGGAGATGGAATTGGATCTGGTGGTGATTGATTTAGTAGAAAAGACATTAGAGGAAAGTGATTTTGCATTTTTACAAGGGCTGAAATCTCAAAAATACAAAGCAGTGGTTGCGATTGCAGATCAATGCAGCAAAAGTGAGGAAGTGAAGGAGATTTTCCGGGAAAAGGGCGTGGTTCATTATGTAGAGCGGCCGCTTACCAAGGAAGTGTTCTTTGAGGAAGTGGACAAGGCATTGGCAGAATATAAAGTACAGGCGAATTAAGGACAGGGAAGTGCCCAGAGGGCATGAAAAATCTTTGGTGACAGCGTGACAGCTGTGAAGTAATCGACTCTCATATATAGTGATGTCTGCGTCAGCAGATATACTCGTTTTAAATAGGAAAAGGCTGCCGTGAATTTCATGGCAGCCTGATTTCTTTTTATTGAATAATGGTTCCGGTCTTTCCTAGATAACCCTCTTTTGCCTTATCTATGGAAGTGATAACCGCACGTTTTCCGCCTTTTTCCAGGAATTCTACGGAAGCTTCGATTTTCGGAAGCATGGAGCCGGGCTCGAACTGTCCCTGTGCCATATATTTTCTGGCATCTGCAACAGTAATATTGCTGAGGGGTTCTGCATTCGAAGTATTGTATCCAATCGAAACATGTTCTACACTGGTGAGGATCATCAGTTCATCGGCATGAATCATCTCTGCCAGCTTTGCGCTGATCAGATCTTTTTCAATGACAGCACTCGCACCCTTCAGTTCTTCTGCCTGAACCAGAACAGGAATCCCGCCGCCGCCGGCTGCGATGACAATCTGGTCTGCATCTATCAGTGTGCGGATGGCATCAATTTCAATGATTTCCTGAGGCTTTGGTGCTGCAACAATTCGGCGATATCCGCCTTCTACTTTCGTTACATAATTTCCCTTGTGCTCTTCACATTCGGCTTCCTCTTCTGTCAAAAGCCGTCCAATTGCTTTGGAAGGGGTGTAGAAGGAATCATCATACGGATCAACGGTAACCTGTGTGAGAACGGTGGATACCGGACGGTAGATACCACGGCGAAGCAATTCTGCACGGATTGCATTTTGAAGGTCATATCCGATATATCCCTGACTCATGGCTGAGCAGACAGACATAGGGGCTACCGTATAATCCTCGTGTGCTTTGCCGAATTCATTCATAGCGGTGTGAATCATCCCCACCTGAGGAGCATTACTGTGTGTGATGACAACGGATGCACCCGCTTCAATAAGATCAGCAATCACTTTTGCTGATTTTTTTACGGCTACTTTTTGTTCCGGTAATGTGGTGCCCAGTGCACGGTGACCGAGCGCTACTACAATTTTTTTCTTTTCCATATCGAAAGTCCTCTCTGATTATGTCTGAATTACGGAGAATTTCCGCTTATATACCTGATGCAAATTGTTATAAAAAATCTTCTATTGATATGATGATACAGGCGTCAAAAGGTCATGCTTTTCATGCTTGCATGAAAAGGCATGACTTTGGGACGCGAAAAACACCGAAAAGTAGCCATTTTTCGTAGAAAAATGAGCGAATTTGAGGTGTTTTAGGATTGCGTGAGCATGAAATGCGAAGCAATCCGTATATCATAAGCGTCAAAATATCTTTTGACGCTTTCATCATATGATAAGTATAGAGGAATTCGCAGAAAAATGCAAGAGAGAATCATTCCTTTTGCGTATTGTATTGAAATAGTAAAAGAATATTCAAAATGGGGATAGTGAAATAAATGGAAATATTTGGTATAATTTGATTAGTATTTGATTTCCAAAATTTGGATAATAGGTGAGGATTAAACAAATGAGAACAATTTTGATTATAGAAGATGACAAAGAACTGGCAGAGGAAGTCAGGGATTTGCTGCTTGCATGTAAGTATGACGTGCTTTTGGCGGATTCCAAAAAGGAAGCTGTAATACAGATAAAAAATAATCTTGTAGATTTGTGTCTGATGGATATTCGTCTGCCAGATGGGAACGGGTATGATCTTTGCCGACAGATCCGGGAATTTTATCGGGGTTCCGTGATTATGCTGACCGCATGTACAAATACGGATCAGGTAGTGGAGGGACTTCAGGCGGGAGCGGATGATTATGTGACAAAGCCATTTCAGATTGCGGAATTATTGGCAAGAATCGAAGCACAGCTGCGGCGATTGGGAAGCAGTAAAGAATTATGGAGTAATGTGGCGCAGTCGGGAGAATTGACGATTCACTTTGAGGAGCATCAAATCTACAGAGGGGATAAGCTGTTAGAACTTGGAGCCCGTGAATATGGAGCCTGCGAATTACTGCTGCACAGAGGAGGGAAGGTTGTGACCAGAGAGACGCTGTTAGAGAAAATCTGGGATGCACGGAGTAATTTTATTGAAGAGGGCACATTGAATGTGCATGTCAGCAGAATACGTAAGAAATTGGGAACTTATCAGGGAAAATCCTATATTGAAACAATTAAAGGAATGGGTTATCGTTGGGCGCATCCGATTATTCAGAAGTAATGTTGGGACTGTAATCTTGTAAAAGAGATATTTTGGGTGTAAAATTCATGTACTGACAGGAATCGTAAGCGATAGAAAGTTATGTGATTGTTTCATGCAGCAGCAGATAAAAGAAGCGATTGGCTGCGTGAAATGCGGATGGTCAGTGAAAGAAAAGAGAAGGACGTATTGGCAGATGGAAAAGAAAAGTCGTGAAAGAAAGAAGTATGCAGCCGGAAAGCAGGGAAGGGACAATACAAAACTAAAAAGTCATACAGCCGGGAAGCAAACCGGGGATCGAAAAGGGAGCCTTCCAATTCCAAAGAAACAGGACGCAACGAATTGTGAAGAGAGGTGCCGGGTTGCTAAAAAGTGCGGAGGTTGTGCATACCAGGCAATTTCTTATGAAGAACAGCTGAAGAAAAAGGAAAAACAGGTAAGGGAGCTGCTGAAAGGAATTTGCCCTGTGGAGCCAATTATGGGAATGGAAAATCCCTATCATTATAGAAATAAAGTACATGCAGCATTTGCTCATCTGCGGGATGGTTCTGTGATATCAGGAGTTTACGCAGAGGGAACACATCGTATCGTACCGATTGATCGTTGCCTGATTGAGGATGAAAAAGCAGATGCTATTATTGTAGATATCCGGGGACTTTTAAAGTCATTTAAAATCAAAGTTTATAATGAAGACAGCGGATACGGACTTCTCCGCCATGTTATGGTGCGCAGAGGATTCCGAAGTGGAGAAATCATGGTGGTTCTGGTGGTGGCTTCGCCGGTATTTCCGTCTAAAAATAATTTTGTAAAAGCCCTGCGGAAGCTGCATCCGGAGATCACAACGGTAATTTTGAATGTAAATGACCGCAAGACCAGCATGGTTCTGGGAGAGCGGAATATTACGCTTTATGGAAAAGGTTATATTGAAGATCAGCTTTGCGGCTGTACCTTCCGTGTGTCCCCTTCATCATTTTATCAGGTAAATCCGGTTCAGACAGAGAAATTATATCAGAAGGCAATTGAATTGGCTGCGTTGACCGGGAATGAGAGAATTATTGATGCTTATTGCGGAATCGGAACGATTGGATTAATTGCCAGCAGATATGCGAGGGAAGTCATCAGTGTGGAGTTAAATAAAGATGCAGTGAGAGATGCAATCGTGAACGCAAAGCGTAATGCGGTGAAAAATGTGAAGTTTTGTCAGGCGGACGCCGGTGAGTTTATGGTAAACATGGCAGAACGGGGAGAACATGTGGATGTAGTGTTTATGGATCCGCCCCGGGCAGGAAGTGATGAGGCATTTTTATCATCGGTGGTAAAACTTCAGCCGGAGAAGGTAGTTTATATTTCGTGCAATCCGGAGACCCTGGCGAGGGATTTGAAGTATCTGGCGAAGAAGGGATATCGGGCGGTTACAGCGGTGCCGGAGGATCAGTTTCCCTGGACGGAGCATACAGAATGTGTGGTGGGAATACAAAGGAAACATATCTAGAAATCCGTTGTTTTAGGCAGTTTTACAGGTATTTTGTGTTTTCAGAAGATGGGAGGGGAATTGGAATAAAAGGTTAGGAAAGTATTTTGAGGTTTCGGCGGTAGTTGATGTGGGGATACAAAGGGTTAATATTTTTATTTACAAAGGTATATGGGGTGATTGCTCTAAAATTTTTGCTTTTTACGAGTGTATAGATATAGGGTGATTTTAAAACAAGAGTCATAAGTAGGCGGAACTTGTATAAACGAAAGGTTTTGAATAACTGTGGAGGATTGTATATGAAGCAACTGATTGCAGAAGAATATAAACGGCTTGAAGATATTAAACGGATTCGTGAGGATGGTTCAGAATTTTGGAGTGCGAGGGAGCTTGCTTCAGCTTTAGATTATAATGAATAGGAAAATTTTTCCAAAGTAATTAAAAGAGCAATGATTGTCTGTGAGAATAGTGGTCATACGATAGTTTACGATTTTCCTGAGGTCAAGAAAATCGTAGAAGCAGGTGCAACAAAAAAACTAATTTTGGATTACGAATTATCTAGATATGCTTGTTACTTGATTGTACAGAACGGTGACCCACGAAAAGAAGTGATTGCGTTGGGACAGACATATTTTGCAATTCAGACGTATCGTCAAGAAGTAGCAGATCATTTTAATGAATTGAGTGAAGATAATCGCAGACTTGTTGTGCGTGGGGATATTAAGCAATGGAATCAGATGCTTGCAGAGACAGCGCATAAAGCGGGCGCTATTACAAATGAAGAATTTGCAATTTTTCAAAATGCAGGTTATATGGGATTGTGTGGTGGTTTAGAGGTAGATGATATTCATACAAAAAAGGGTTAGAGGTTGGAAAGAAAATTCTTGATTACATGGGAAGTACAGAATTGATTGCCAATCTGTTTCGTATATCCCAGACTGAAGAAAAATTGCGGAAAGATGAAGTTGATAATACTAAGACCGCAACCTCTGTTCATTATTCTGTAGGCAGAGAGGTACGTACTGCAATAGAAAAGATTGGTGGGACAATGCCAGAGGATTTACCAACTCCAGAAAAGAGTATTCAACAGATAGAAAAAGAGCAAATGGCACGTTTGAAAGCAAAAGCAAAAAAAGGAAAATTAATGCTTGATGAGTAAAAAGAATAGATATATTTTTGTACGAATTAAAGTTTAAGAAGAAAGCAGAAGAATAAAGTAAATTGTGTTCCTATACGAGTGACGGGGTTGAAAAACTGTGTTTACATAGTAGCTCCGACGCATGTTGAAACCATTGTACTTTTGTCCCACAAATCACCAGACAGCCATATCAACGTGAAGATTGAATTTGGAGAAGGTGATGGGAAAGTACCTTTAGATGCAATAGCAGAGCGGGCAAGGAAATATCAGCCGAAACAGAAAGTTACATATAAAATGATACAGGAGTATGTTGAAAAGAAATATGGATTTAAGGTACACACTGCATATATTGCAGAGGTAAAAAGAGCTTTAGGGCTGACAATGTATGATGCGCCAAATGTAGTAGAGGAATTGAAACAACCGAGAAAACATCCACCGAAAGAAAAGGTAGAAGCGATAACGGATGCACTTAAATATTTTGAGGTGATTTAATGGATGAAAGAATTTATCAGATTGCAGAGCAGATAGTTGAAATACATCAAAAAGTCTATGAGGCTTATTTGCCATTGGTTGAAGATGTGTGTAGCAGAACTGTGTCAGAGGCTGAATTATCACATTTGCTTGATTATCTACTGGACTTTGTATGTGATGAAAAAATACTGGGATTGTATAAAAAGGTGTGTAGAAGATATTCATATGTATATCCGGGGTGTATCAAATTTTATATTGAAGCGTATCGGGAAATGTGGGAAGATGAGGGGGAATGCTTAGAAAATGATTTGTAGATTAAGCAGAGGATAAGTATTTTAAGAGATATTTTGCATGAGCTTACGATGTAAGAATAGGAGAATGTGTATGGCGAAAATTGTGAAAGAGACTATTCATGCTAAAGGCATTGATATTGGCATCTATACAACAAATTTTGAAAATGAGTTTATCTCATTAACGGATATTGCAAAATATAGAAATGAAGATGACCCAAGATTTGTAATTCAAAACTGGATGCGCAATCGTAATACAATAGAATTTTTAGGCGTTTGGGAAGAATTGCATAATCCAGATTTTAACCGTGTGCAATTCGAGGCGGTTAAAAATGAGGCGGGGCTAAATCGTTTTGTTATGACACCGACAAAGTGGATTACACAAATGAATGCCATTGGTATTGTCTCAAAAGCAGGACGCTATGGCGGAACATATGCTCATAGTGATATTGCTATGTCTTTTGCAACTTGGATTTCTCCTGAATTTCAGTTATATATTATGAAGGACTATCGGAGATTAAAGACAGATGAGAATAGTCGGCTATCTTTGAATTGGAATTTGAACAGAGAAATTTCCAAGTTAAATTACAGAATACATACAGATGCAATTAAAGAAAATTTGATTCCACCAGAATTAACATCTGCACAGATTGCCTATACATACGCCAATGAAGCAGATATGTTAAATGTTGTTTTGTTCGGAAAAACAGCGAAACAGTGGAAGGATGAAAATCCAACCGTAAAAGGAAACATGAGAGATGTAGCAACTCTGAATCAATTACTGGTACTTGCGAATCTGGAAAGTTATAATGCAGTTTTGATTAGTCAGGGAAAAAGTCAAAAAGAACGAATGGAATTGCTTCGGCAGTTGGCAGTACAACAATTACAAACATTGAAAGCAGTAAACTTAAATAATTTACCGAAATTAGGAGCGGATTTGCAGAAGGTATAAAAGTATTTTGCAAGTTGTATGAATAATAAGGCATAAAGAAGATTGACGCGTTTGGATGGCTAAGATGTGCATAGAGGAGAATAGTAATATGGCTATTGTTAAGAAATCATTCGGAAAGAATTAGTTGCGATGTTACGAAAATGAAAAAGGAAAAATTTATAGTTGTGAGCAAATAAGAAAATCATGGGATAATAAAGTAAATTATGAGACAGAAAACCGTTCAAAAAATATAAAAGGTTTGCGTCAAGCGCAATTAGGAGCTGTGTTTGCTATTCGTGCACATTGGATTGTTAGTAAAGAAGCAGCTACAGTGGTTATGCCAACAGGTACGGGAAAAACTGAAACTATGATAACTACTATTGTTGCAGAGCAATGTAGAAGAGTATTTATATTGGTACCCTCAGATTTATTGAGAGTACAGACTGTAGAAAATTGTGTTAAATTTGGGATTTTGAAAGATATTGGAGTAATTGATCAAAGGGCAAAGTATCCGAATGTATTGTGTTTGAAATCTCAACCAAAGACAAAAGATGAGCTGAAGGAAATACTGGATTCTGCTAATATCATTGTATCTACCGCAAAGTTGGTAAGTAGATTTGATATTGAATATATGAATATGCTGAGTAGTAAGTGTGATGTTCTTATTGTAGATGAGGCGCACCATATCGAGGCAAATAGATGGAATCAGATTAAAAGTTTCTTTAGGGAAAAGAAAATATTACAGTTTACAGCAACGCCATTTAGGAACGATGGTAAGAAGTTGGACGGAGATATAATTTTTAATTTTCCATTGTCTATGGCACAGGAACAGGGGTATTTCCAAAAGATTAATTTTAAACCTATTATTGAATATGATGAAGAAAAAGGGGATTACGCTATTGCTCAAGCCGCAGTGAGACAATTAAAATCTGATTTGGAAAATGGTTTCAATCACATTATTTTAGTTCGAACTAAGGGGGTGCAAAGAGCAAAGCAGTTATTTGAGAATATTTATGCGCATTATTTTGCTCAATATAATCCTGTACTTATAATTAGTGAAATGACTGTATTGGAGAAGAAGTCAAATATGGAGGCTTTAAAGACAGGAAAGTCGCAAATTGTAGTGTGTGTTGACATGTTTGGAGAGGGTATAGATATACCAAATCTTAAAATTGCAGCAATACATGACAGATACAAATCATTACCAATTACACTACAATTTATTGGGCGTTTTGCACGTAGTAAAGTTGGATTAGGAGATGCAACAATTATTACTAATTTGGCTAATGAGGATATTCAAGATGCATTGGCTGAACTGTATTCCCAAGACTCGGATTGGAATAGCTTATTAAGTGAATTGTCAGAAGGAGTAATTGGTAAAGAAATCACATTACAAAAATTAGCGAATGGATTTAAAGGAAGTGGGATAGAATCCATAAATATAAAACAATTACGACCAGCGCTTAGTATGATGGCATTTAAAACAGAGACAGAGGAATGGCATTGGGAAAATTGGACACAGTTATTCGATGAAAGTTTATGCAAGTATTACATTAACGAGGAAGAGAATATATTTATTGTTATTGAACCAGAAGAAAGTAAAATTGACTGGGCAAATTATAGAGAAATTAACAATTTGAATTGGAATTTACATATTGCATATTGGAACAAAGAAAAAGAAGTTGTTTTTCTAAATTAGACAAATAAAGCAATTTTCAATAAATTTGCTGAAACTTTATTTACTAAAGTTCAAAGAATTTCAGGCGAAAATATTTTTAAATGTTTACATGGGATTAATCGTCTTATGGTAGCCAACTTAGGATTAAATTCAGCTATTGATGGTCCGATAAGATATAAAATGTTTACAGGAATTGATATTGTTGAGGCAATATCTGAATCTCAGAAGGGAAATTGTTATAAATCCAATATTTTTGGTATGGGATATAATGGAAATGGTAAAACCAGTATTGGATGTTCATATAAAGGAACAATCTGGGGAAGACTGGTTGAAACAATTGATACTTGGAAAGAATGGTGCAATTTAAATTACGACAAAATTATTAACCCCAATATTCACATGGTATGCGCCCCGTCAAGTAGACAATTAAAAAAATATAAAGTTTTGTGTTGCCCGGTAGGGTCTATCCCAAAGATTGTGTAAACCTTCAAACTGATGTAAGATAAAATTACACAGTTTGGAGGTTTATTTTATGGCA
>OBAR01000824.1_pt1 | contig 31941 bp, 20 predicted proteins | sample 1517911 | NCBI WGS metagenome assembly OBAR01 (sample SAMN04571709, study PRJEB22368) | human gut metagenome | biome: human gut; material: stool | host: Homo sapiens | place: Luxembourg | collected 2012-10-26
CTTCATGCACAGAAGAGTTTGCCTGTTTTCGCGGTGCGCCGCACAGTGCATGAAGTTTTATGTCCCGCCGCCCGATTATCGGCAATCTTCTTGCCGTGTCATTGCGCAACCAGTCCGCAGGCTGGTTGTGGGCCCAACATCAACCGTCGGGTCTGCCGAACGCACGTTCCTTATGCGTTCGGCTGCAATCCGTTCCCCCACGCCTTGGCTCTCCCTCTGGGAGAGCTGTCGGCGCAGCCGACTGAGAGGGCCTGTAGGGGCGGACGACCCTGTCCGCCCAAACCTGCCGGGTTGACGCGGCCCGCTGAGGGCAGCGGGCCCTACGAAATGTCTACCGATAGAACACTCGTAGGGCGGGGCCCATGTCTGCCCACCGTCATGCCGCCAGCCACCCGCGCAAAAAGGGAGGGCGGACAGATGGCCTGTCCGCCCTCAAGTGAGGAGAAAAATGGTAAGAAAAAAGCAATATTACAGCAGCATGGCCAGCAGCCACACCGCGCCGATGGCCGCGCCCCCCAACAGGGCCGCCAGCCACGGGGACATACGCAGCCGCCGCCGGGGCGGTGCGCCGTGGGTCCGGGCATAATCCTTGGCAATGCGGATGGCCTGGTCCACCACCTGCTGGGAGGTGACCCCTCCGCTGCCCACGGCTGCGTCGTTGCGCACAATGAAAATGGCCTGTTCAAAAATATGCGGGTCCGGGGAATCCACCACGATGACCCGGCGGGAAAGTCCTTTTACCAAGAGTTATGCCCTCCTCTGTTGCGATTTCGTTTGACAGGTTCAGTATGCCCGCCACATAGGGGAATATACCCCCTTACACCGGCTTTTTTTCGCCGGAGGACAGGTGCAGCACCAGCACGGCGCAGTCGTCCTCCAGCCCCTTGCGGCCCCGGGACTCCGCCAGGATCAGCGACACCAGGGCGTTGGCGTCCCGGCCGCTCCACCCGGCCAGCAGATTTTGCAGCCACTCATCATTTCCGGCGTCGGCGATGCCGTCGGAGACCATCACGAAAAAGCTCCCGGCGGTCAGCTGCAAACGGGTGCACTCCGGGGCCTCCCGAACGGCCTGCAGCCCGGCGGGCAGGGACTGGCCGGTATAGCGGCTGACGCTGCCGCTGCGCTTGAGATAGGACGGAGCGGCCCCGTACTTATAGAGGGCGGCCTGTCCGCTGGCCCGCTGCAGGGCCAGCAGGTCGATGGTGGTGAAGCCTCCGCCGCTCTCTCCCCGCAGGGACAGGGCGGTGTTCAGGGTTTTCAGAGCCGGGCCCGGCTCGATGCCCGCCTCCAGGAACTGCCGCAGCAGCCGGACGGTCATGGCTGCCTCCCGGTGGGCGGCCTCGCCGCTGCCCATGCCGTCGGACAGCAGCAGATACACGGTGTCCCCCACCTCGAAGGTATCCAGCTGGTCGCCGCAGACGCTCTGGCCCTGCCGGGGCCGCAGGGAGGAGGCCACCCCATAGCCCATGGCCTGGGCTCCGGCAGGCACCGCCGGACCGGCGGAGGCCAGCATATCCCCCAGCTGGGCATATTGCTCCCGGGCCTGGTCCCGGACCTCCGACAGCCGCCGGTGGTACTGCTGCCGCAGCAGATAGGACCGCAGCTCCACATTCACCGCCCCCACAAAATCCGACAAATGGACGCACCGGGAGGTGAAATACAGGGGAAAATCCCCGGCCTGGGCCTCTCCCCGCTGCAAAAGCCGGGGGCAGGCGTCGTTGAAGGCGTTGTAGGTGGCGCTGTAATTCTGCCGCCAGCAGGTATCCCGCAGGATGCACCGGCGGCACACCTGCTCCGCCGCCCGGTCAAATACCACCGATGGATTCTCCGGCTTCTCCGGAGCGGTGCCCCGGAAAAAGCTGTCGTACAGGTCCCGCAGGGCGGCGGCGGGCTTGGTCAGGCGGTCCGGCCGGGGCGGCTTTTCCGGCTGGGCCCGTTTTTTCTCCGGCGGCAGACTCAGCCGGGGCAGCGGAAGCAGGGACAGAATTCCGCCCGAAAACAGCTCAATCATCCGATAAAGCGGCTCTTCCGTCCCGAACAGCAGAGTACAGCCCCCGCCAATGGCCCAGAATGTCCCGATACACACCGGGACAGGGGCGGAACGCACCCGGGACAAAGCGGCGCAGGAAAGCCCCAGCACCGCCATGGGCGCCAGGTCCGGCTCATCCCCCAGCAGACCCAGGCACAGCCCCATGGCCGCCCCCCAGGCAGCCCCCCGGGCCGGTTCCATCTGCCGGACGCTGCGCATCAGAAAAGCGCACGTCAGGCACATTCCGACCGATATTCCGACGATCCGGAAAGCCCCCGCCGAAAGGCACAGCCCCGCCGCCAGCAGCAGGGGCAGCCGGTCCCGGCGGCGCAGCAGCAGGTCCGTGACCGCGGCGGTGAGGCCCATGCAGAACACGCACAAGGCCCACAGCCGGATGGGCCGGGCGATGAGATACGCCGACTGCACCAGAAGCAGCAGCGCCGCCGCAAGGCCCGGCCGGAAAAACCGCCGGGGGAAAAATTTCGTGTCGAAAAAGGCGATGCTGCCGGAAAAGATCAGAATGGCCGCCGCCAGCTGCCGCAGGCCCGCCTGAAACGGCAGAAACAGAAACGCCCCCAGTCCGCAGCCCAGCACGCAGCACAGGCCCGGCAGTCCCGGCCCGGCCGCCGCCGTGATGGCCAGAGGCAGCGGGGCGCACAGGCCCCCGAAGGAGCCGGCCGTCAGCAGGCAGGTCAGGGCCGCCCGGCCCAGGGGTTCAAGCAGCCGCCGTTTCTCCCGGGGCAGTGGCAGAAGTTTCATGGACAAGCCCTCCTTTGCCCCCTATTGTAGCCGGGCGGCGGACGAAAAAGTGTCGGGAAATAGCACAGAGGGCGTATTTTCAGGGCGGAATGGTCTTTGTTTGGTCAAATGTTAAGAAAATGTTACGGAAATCGGCAGATTTGTTTAAAATATTCTGCTTGTTATTGCCGGACAAATAGTATATAATACCCTATATTATTGTGCTTATGCCGCCCTCCGGCGGCAGTCTATAGAAAGGAAGTTAGCTATGATTAAGGTTCAAACCGGTCAGGGCGAGATCACCATCAGCAGCGCGGTATTCACCACCATCACCGGCGCGGCAGCCACCAACTGCTTCGGTGTCAAGGGCATGGCCTACCGCAGCATGACCGACGGCCTGGTGCACCTGCTGCGGCGGGAAGCCATGAGCAAGGGCGTGAAGGTCACTTATAACGAGGACGGCACCGTTTCCATCGAGCTGCACATCGTTGTGGAAAACGGCGTCAACATTGCCACGGTCTGCCGCTCCATCATGAGCGAGGTCAAGTATGTGGTCACCAAGAATACCGGGGTGGAGGTCCGCGAGATCAACGTGTGCGTGGACTCGGTTACCGTGTAAGCACCCGGCCAAAGGAGTAACAAAGAGATGACAGATAGAATCAGCGGCAGCGCCTTCAAGCAGATGATCGCCTTCGGCGCTGCCTGTGTCGCCCAGCAGAAGCAGGCCATCAACGATCTGAACGTGTTCCCGGTGCCCGACGGCGACACCGGCACCAACATGAGCCTGACCATCCAGACCGCCGTCAACGAGCTGAAAAAGTCCGAGCCCGCCACCGTCGGCGAGGCGGCAAAGATCACCGCAGGGGCTCTGCTGCGGGGCGCCCGGGGGAACTCCGGTGTGATTTTGTCCCTGCTGTTCCGGGGCATTTCCAAGTCCGCCAAGGGCCTGGTGGAGATGGACGGCCCGGCCCTGGCCGCCGCCATGGGCGAGGGTGTGGCCACCGCCTATGGCGCGGTGATGAAGCCCGCCGAGGGAACGGTGCTGACCGTGTCCCGGCTGGCCGCCGCCCGGGCCGCCCAGGCCGCCCAGGAGAATCCCAGCGCCGAATACGTGCTGGAGCAGGCCATTCTGGCCGGGCAGGAGACCCTGGCCCAGACCATCGACATGAACCCGGTGCTGAAAAAGGCCGGGGTGGTGGACGCCGGAGGCAAGGGCTACCTCATCATTCTCGACGGCATGCTGCGGGCCCTGCGGGGCGAGGAGCTGCCCCAGGTGGAGGAGGACGAAAAGGCCCAGGATAAGGCGGATTTCGGCGCCCTGAGCCTGGAGGACATCACCTTTACCTATGACACGGTGTTCATCGTGCGCAAGAAGGAGGGCGTGTCCATCGAGCCCTTCCGGGCGTATCTGGACGGCATCGGCGACAGCCTGGTCATCGGCGAGGACGACGAGGCCTTCAAGGTCCATGTGCACACGGATATCCCCGGCCAGGCCCTGACGGAGGCCGCCAAATACGGCACCCTGGAGCTGGCCAAGATCGAGAACATGCGCACCCAGGCGGAGGAGCTGGCGGCCGGCAAGCAGGCCCAGAGCACCGACGATCTGGACGCCGTGGAGGAGGAGCTGGAGGCCATGGAGGGCGGCGTGGCCGCCCCGGAGAAGCGCTACGGCTTCCTGGCGGTGTGCGCCGGTGACGGCCTGGCCGCCACCTTCCGGGATCTGGGCGTGGACCGCATCGTGTCCGGCGGCCAGACCATGAACCCCTCCACCCAGGCCATTCTGCAGGAGGTGAACCGCACCCCCAGCGAGGTGGTGTTCGTGCTGCCCAACAACAAGAACATCATCATGGCCGCCCAGCAGTGCGTGGGCCTGACGGAAAAAGAGGTCATCGTGGTGCCCACCGCCACCGTGCCCCAGGGGATCTCCGCCATGATGGCGGTGGACCCGGAGGAGGCCGACCCCCAGGTGATCCTGGCGGCCATGACGGAGGCGGCGGAGAACGTGGTCACCGCCCAGGTGACCTATGCCGCCCGGAACTCCGATTTCGACGGCTTCGCCATCAGCGCCGGGGACTATCTGGCCCTGACGGACGGGAAGCTGTTCGGCACGGATCAGAAGCTGGAGACCCTGCTGGATCAGCTGGCGGCTCTGGCGGCGGACAAGGGCGCGGAGTTCATCACCGTGTTCTATGGCGATGGCGTCACCCAGGAGGACGCCCAGCGGGCCGAGCAGCGCTTTGCGGATGCCTGCCCGGAGGCGGAGGTGTCCATGCTCTCCGGCGGCCAGCCTGTGTATTACTATATTATCTCAATTGAATAATATATTGTGCCGTTTGCGCAAAAAAGACGCCGGAGGTCTCCTCCGGTGTCTTTTGGCATCGCCCGCCATTCCGCTGCTTTTGGGCCGGGTAGAACCCGGCCCCTACAGGTGGTCTACTGGTGATGCTCTCATCGTCTTGCTGAAAAAATCTCCATCTTGCCCCGGGGGGCGGGGTGTGATACAATGGCCTTACTTTATAATAAGGAGCGTGCCGGTATGATGCACCTGGAAGCGGACGTATTCCGGAAATTCGACAAGCAGTGGGCCCTGGTCACGGCGGGGACCCCGGAGCATTACAACACCATGACCATCAGCTGGGGCGGCCTGGGCACCCTGTGGAGACGGCCGGTGGCCACCGTGTATGTGAAAAAGAACCGCTATACCTTTGAATTCATGGAGCAAAGCGACTATTTCACCGTCAGCTTTTACCCTGAGGCGCAGCGCCGGGCCCTGTCCCTGCTGGGCAGCACCTCCGGCCGGGACGGCGACAAGGTGGCGGCGGCGGGCCTGACGCCGGAGTTCCTGCCCCAGGGCATCACCTTCCGCCAGGCGGAGACCACCCTGGTCTGCCGCAAGCTCTATTGCCAGGACTTCGCCCTGGACCAGATCCCCCGGGACGTTCAGGACCTCTTTTACCGGGACGAGCCGGTCCACCGGATGTACATCGGCGAGGTGGTGGACATCATCGGGAATGAAAGCCTTGCCAATCGCCCCTGAGTGTGCTATACTCAGGGTATAACATACGGAAGCTCATATAGCCTTGCGGATATGGTGCAAGGCGTTTCTACGGGGCCGCCCACGGCCCTGCTATGGGTGCTCTGCCGGTGAACCGGCGGGGCACCCATCTATTTTTTCCTGAAGGAGCGATGCGGTATGACACAGGTTTTACGCGGCAACATCATCCAGGCCCCCCGGCTGGGGGAGCTGGATATCCGGGAGCACGGCTATCTGGTGCTGGAGGACGGCGTGGTGCAGGGGGTCTATGACGCGCTGCCCCAGGCCCTGGCCTCCGCCCCCATAACGGACTACGGCGACCGGCTCATCATGCAGTCCTTTGTGGATATGCACCTCCACGCCCCCCAGTATCCCATGCTGGGCATGGGCATGGACCTGCCCCTGCTGGACTGGCTGAATACCTACACCTTCCGCACCGAGGCCCGGTTCGCAGACCCGGACTTTGCCCGCCGGACCTATCGCCGCCTGGCCTCCGACCTGATCACCAACGGCACCACCCGGGTGTGCATGTTCTCCTCCCTGCACACCGAGGCCACCTGGATCCTCATGGAGGAGCTGGAGCGGGCCGGGGTCACGGGCTATGTGGGCAAGGTGAATATGGACCGCAACGCCCTGCCCGGCATTCTCCAGGAGACCACGGAGGAGTCCGTCTCCGAGACCCTGCGCTGGCTGGACGGCTGCCATTTTGAGCACGTCAGGCCCATCATCACCCCCCGCTTCACCCCCAGCTGTTCCGACGAGCTTATGGCCGCCCTGGGGGAGATCGCCCGGGACCGGGGGCTGTATGTCCAGTCCCATCTGTCGGAAAACAGGGGGGAGATCGCCTGGGTGAAGGAACTGCACCCGGACTGCGCCCAGTATTGGGAGACCTATGACAAGTTCGGCCTTTGGAAGGACCACACGGTGATGGCCCACTGCGTCCACTCCGACGCCCGGGAGTGCGCCGCCATCCGCCGGGCCGGGGTGGTGGTGGCCCACTGCGCCGGGTCCAACATCAACCTGTGCAGCGGCGTGTCCCCGGTGCGGGAGATGCTGCAGCAGGGCATCTGGGTGACCCTGGGGTCCGACATCGCCGGCGGGGCACAGCTCCCCATGTACAAGGTCATCACCATGAGCATCCGGGCCTCCAAGATCAAGCGCATGGAAACCGACTGGTCCGAGGACTTCCTGACCGTGCCGGAGGGGTACTATCTGGGCACCACCGCCGGGCACCGGTATTTCGGCGGGGGAGAGGGCTTCGCCGTGGGCCAGCCCCTCCACGCCATCGTGGTGGACGACGGGGACTTCCCGGAGTCCGTCCGCCCCCTGACGGTCCGGGAGCGCTTTGAGCGGTCCCTCTATATGCTCCACCGCCACAACATCACCGCCGTCTGGTCCCATGGCCGCCAGGTGAAGTGAATATCTGCCGCCGCTCCGCATCGGAGCGGCGGCTTTTTGCGCTCTTTTGTGGATACGCCGCGCCGAATCATTTGATCAAAACGGCCCTGTAAAGTGGAAATATTGGAAGAATACTAAAAAATATGCAGAATATTCATGGAAGATATTTCCAATAACTTCCTATGCCAGTCCGCTTGCTGCGAACAAACACAAATGTGCGTGTACTGCGGACGGAATCAGCGGGGCGGAAAAAGGGCGGCTGACATTTTGACGGATTTGTCCAACACGGACGCCGAGCCAGGAAACTGTTCATGAGATAAGTACAAAAAACAATGGGTCGTTTATCACGGTGATGTGATACCGAAGCATCGGAAAAAAGCGCCAACCGGCCGTCTACCCGGCGGAAACACCGGAAACGTTTCCTGAAAAAATCCTTGTTTTTGGAAGAAATTCCTTGCTTTTGCAGGAGAAAGGAAGTATAATTATGCAATCGGAAAGCGCCTCAACACAGCAGGGGAGCGAAACGAAAAAAACAGGAAGGAAGTCGATCGATGAAAAAGACGAGAATGCCGCAGCAGCTGCTGTCCCTGGTCCTGGTGCTGATGATGCTCATCAGCGTCCTGCCGGTCAGCGCCATGGCGGCGGAACTGACGCCGTCTGACCCCGAAACCGGGCTGACGGCCACCGATGTGACCAATGAGCTCACAGACAGCGACCGTCTGGCGATCTTCGAGGAGAACATGGACTCCGGCAAGGTGTCCAGGTCCGAGATCCCGGCAGACGACGAAATGGTCAAGGTCATTGTGCAGCTGGATGCAGACAGCCTGCTGGATGTCCGCAACCGCACCAATGCCAGTATGTCCATGCTGGACTTCCAGCAGACGGACGCAGCCAAGGCCCAGCTGAAGGACATCGCCAACCTGCAGCTCTCCGTTATGAACGCCATGGAGAGCCAGAGCATCCCCAGCTCCTTCACCTTCAGCTATACCTCCGTCATCAGCGGCTTTGCCGCCCAGGTGCCTTACGGCAAGATCCATGACATCAAGAACATGGACGGCGTAGTGGACGTGGTGCTGTGCCAGACCTACTATACCGACTCCATGGGCTCCGCCACTCTGGGCCAGGCCCTGACCGCCGCGGAAGTGGCGGCCTATTCCAACAACACCCAGTACCAGGGCGAGGGGACGCTCATCGGCATCCTGGACACCGGCCTGGATGTGAACCACGAGGCATTTGCCAACGCTCCTGCCGTGCAGAAGCTGCAGAAGTCCAGCCTGTCCAAGCTGCTCTATCAGATCAGCCAGGGCGAGGACGGCAAGACCAAGGTCACCGCATACAGCTATGCCGCCCTCTGGTATGCCCAGAAGCACAGCTCCAGCTCCCTGGTGCTGCTGACCGAGGACGACCTGTATAAGAGCGGCAAGGTGCCCTTCGCCTTCGACTATGCCGACGCCGACGCGGACGTGATCCCCTCCGCCGACGCCGTGGAGAAGTACGGCAATGACCACGGCACCCACGTGGCCGGTATCACCGCCGGCAAGACCGTGGACGCCGACGGCTGCGTCACCTTCGCCGGTCAGTCTCCCGAGGCACAGCTGGCCATCTTCAAGGTATTCTCCGACTCCACCAACGGCGCCTCCACGGATACCATCCTGGCGGCCCTGAACGATGCCCTGCTGCTGGACGTGGACGTGATCAACATGTCTCTCGGCTCCAACGGCGGCTTCGGCCGGGAGGCCGAGGGCGACCTGACCACCAAGTATTACGACCTGGTCAAGTCCGCCGGTATCCTGCTGAACTGCTCCGCCGGTAACTCCTATTCCTCCTCCCAGGGCGGCGCAAAGGGTGACTTCACCTCCGTGTCCGACCCCGACACCGGCATCATCAGCTCCTCGTCCTCCTATGACGCGGCGCTGTCCGTTGCCTCCGTCAACGCCAACGAGACGGCGGCCTTTGTCACCGCCCAGGGCCGCGTCCCCTATCAGGACGTGTCCGGCCACGACTTCACCGCCCTGCTGCTGGGCAATGACAGCTCCAGGACCTATGAATACGTCATGGTGCCCAACGCCGGCGACACCGCCGATTACCAGGGCCTGGACGTCACCGGCAAGATCGCCGTGGTCATGCGCGGCGGCCTGTCCTTCGAGCAGAAGCAGCTCAATGCCGCCTCTGCCGGTGCTGCGGGCTGCATCATCTATAACAACCGCGACGGCTATCTGCTGAACATGTCCGTGGATAACTACAAGATCCCCACCGTGTGCATCAGCCTGGCCAACGGCCAGATGATGGAAGCCGCCCAGGAAAAGACCCTCACCGTCTCCAAGACCGAAAAGGGCTCCGTGGCCATGAGCGACTTCTCCTCCTGGGGCCCCCTGCCGTCTCTGTCCCTGAAGCCTGAGATCACCGCCCCCGGCGGCAGCATCTATTCCTCTCTGCCCTTTGCCCAGTACGGCTACATGAGCGGTACCTCCATGGCGTCTCCGTATCTGGCCGGTGTGGCCGCCGCTGCTTTGCAGTATGTCAACACCCTGATGCCCGGCGCCTCCGATACCGACAAGCAGCTGCTGGTGAACCGCCTGCTGATGAGCACCGCCGACATCCTGTATGATGAAAACGGCGTGGCTTACTCCCCCCGCAAGCAGGGCTCCGGTATGGTGAACCTGGCCGAGGCCGTCACCACCCCCGCCTACCTGTATGTCCGGGGTCAGGACAAGACCAAGATCGAGCTGGGCGACGACGCCGACCAGCTGGGTGTGTACAAGCTGAGCTTCGTGGTGAAGAACCTCACCGGCTCCGCCCTGTCCTATGACGTCAGCACCACCGTCCAGACCGAGAGCACCACCACCGACGGGCTGTACATCGCCCAGAAGGGCTATGTCCTCTCCGCCGACACCAGCGCCATCAAGGTCTCCGGCGGCGCCCTCAGCGGCTCCACCGTCACCGTGCCCGCCAAGGGCGAGGCCACCGTCACCGTCACCGTCCGCCTGTCCGACGCAGACCGGGCGTATCTGGCCAAGTTCCCCAACGGCATCTATGTGGAAGGCTTCGTGGAGCTGACCAACAACGATGATCCCAGCCTGTCCGTGCCCTTCCTGGGCTTCTACGGCGACTGGACCAAGGCCCCCATCTTCGAGGACGCCGATATCTATAACGGCCTGGACGAGAAGATGTACGCCACCAACGTGGCCGGTGTTTACGCCATGATGTACGTGGTGAAGCTGGGCATGTATCCCTTCGTGGTCCCCGAGGGCTACGACACCCCCTCCACCTCCGCCGATAAGATCTGCGTGGACCTGGGCGGCGGCAACGGCGTCAGCAGCCTGTATTACCTGCAGGCCGGTCTGCTGCGGGCGGCCAAGACCACCAACGTCACCATCACCGACAGCGACACCGGCGAGGTGTACCTCAACAGCGACGGCCTCAATGTCCGCAAGGCCATGTACAACTCCAGCTCCGCCGCTGTGCGGCCCGGCTATGTGGGCGAGATCTTCCCCCCGCTGACCGGCAGCCACCTGATCCCCAACAACACCCGCATGACCTACACCGCCGCCGCCTATGTGGACGGCTTCGACGTGCAGGACAACCTGAAGAACACCTATTCCTTCAACTTCACCTCCGACGGTGAAATGCCCTATATCGTTGACCGCGAGAACCTGCAGTTCCGCACCGGCGACGACGGCCGGAAGTACCTGGACGTGACCCTGGCCGATAACTTCTGCCTGGCCGGCGCCACCCTGTACTCCACCCAGTGGAAGACCAACGTCAACAACGGCAAGAAGGAAATGAGCATCGGCTCCAACTACTATGACGGCATCATCCCCGCCCTGAAGGCCGACGGCACCTCTCCCCGGGCCTACGAGGAGTATACCTACACCTTCGACGTTACGGACTTCTATCAGAAGCTCCTGCAGGGCACCTTCTATGTGGTGGCCTACGACTACGCCATGAACCAGTGTGCCTATCGCGTGACCCTGCCTGAAAACGCCGTCACCAAGATCACTCTGGATCAGACCGCTGTGACCCTGCCCCAGAAGGGCTATGTCCAGCTGAACGCCACTGTGACTCCCGACGACGCCACCGACCAGAACCTGGTTTGGAGCTCCTCCGATTCCAGCGTGGCCGAGGTGAAGAACGGCATCGTGGCCGCCAAGGCTCCCGGCACCGCCACCATCACCGTCAAGTCCTCCGTCTGGACGGACGTGGAGGCCCAGTGCCAGGTCACCGTCACCGACGAGGTGGGCGCGGACGTGCCTATGAGCGAGTTCCTGCTGAACACCTCCTCCGTGACCATGCTGGCCGGCACCACCTATACCAATGTCCGGCTGTATGGCTACGCGCCCTTCTATGCCACCGACCTGACCCTGGAGTGGACCTCCTCCGACGAGTCCGTGGTCACTGTTGAGCCCAACGGCGAGGGCGATGAGCTGACCCAGTATGCCAAGCTCACCGCTCTGAAGCCCGGCACGGCCACCGTTACCGCCAAGGCCAAGAACGGCACCGCCACCTATGACCTGGCCGTCACCGTCACCGAGGCCACCGGCTCCGGCAGCTTCAACATCGTGGGCGACACCCTGGTCAGCTACAGCGGCACCGAGAGCACCGTCACCATTCCCGACGGTGTCCGGGTCATCGGGGAGAACGCCTTCAAGAACAACGACTACATTCTCAACGTCATCTGCCCCGACTCCCTGGAGGAGATCGGCTATCGGGCCTTCTACGACTGCGACAACCTGCAGAGCGTCAGCCTGCCTGAGACGCTGAAGGTCATCAACGAGGGCGCGTTCTACTACTGCGAGAACCTGAAGACCCTGGGCCACACCGACGACGGCGTCCTGCCCAAGGGCCTGACCACCATGGGCGTCAAGGCCTTCTACTTCTGCAAGGCCCTGGAGGGCGACCTGGTGATCCCTGAGGGTGTCACCTCCCTGAGCGCCGGTATTTTCTATAATGCCTTTGCTCTGACCAGCATCACCATTCCCGACACCGTCACCTCTATGGACGCAAACGGCGACCAGTTCGCCAACTGCACGGCTGTAACCTCCGTGAAGCTGTCCAGGAACCTGACCGAGCTGCCCAAGACGGCGTTCTTCACCTGCAAGAGCCTGAAGCACCTGCCCGACCTGTCCAACGTCACCTCCGTGGGCACCAGCTGCTTTGCCGGCTGCGCCGCCCTGGAGGAGATGGTGATCCCCGAGAGCCTGACCTTCATCGGCACCAACGCCTTTGCCCGCAGCAGCCTCACCGAGATCACCGTGCTGGGCGATCCCCAGGGCCTGGATTCCGCGTTCTACAACAGCCTGAACCTGACCACCTTCGTGGCCCCCAAGCTGACCACCATCGGCAAGCAGATGTTCCAGGGCTGCACCGCGCTGGTGAACTTCATCGTTCCCGACAACGTCACCCTCATCGGCGAGAGGGCCTTCCAGGGCTGCACCAACCTCGAGACCCTGACCTTCCCTGCCTCCTACAAGGCCGAGACCCTGTCCTTCGGTCTGACCCCGTTTGTCAGCTGCCCCGCCTTTGAAGGCTATGTCATCGAGGACGGCGCCAGCATCGTCCGGACCGAGGACGGCACCCTGCTGGCCGGCGGCGGCAAGGTTCTGGTGAGCCTGCCCCAGGACTTCAAGGGCACCTCCTACACCGTGCCCGACGGCGTGGAGACCATCAGCGACTACCTGTTCTATAAGAACACCACCATCACGTCCGTCACTCTGCCCGCCAGCCTCAAGAAGATCGGCACCGCCGCCTTCCAGGGCTGCACCAAGCTGACGTCCATCGCCCTGCCCGATGGCTTCACCACCCTGGGTGAGCACGCCTTCGACGGCTGCACCGGCCTGAAAACCGTGACCTTCGGCCAGAGCCTGACCGCTGTTCCCGCCTACGCCTTCAGCAACTGCTCCGCGCTGACGGCTGTGGACCTGCCCGCCACCGTGGAGACTGTGGGCGATTACGCCTTCCGCGGCTGCGCCAAGGCCACCGCCCTGTCCCTGAAGGAGGGCCTGACCTCCATCGGCTCCAACGCCTTCTACGGCTGGAAGGCTCTGAAGGCCATCACCATTCCCCAGTCCGTCACCTCCCTGGGCGGCTCTGCGTTCTATGACTGCAACGCCGCCGCTTCCATCGACTGCGGCAGCCTCACCGTCATCCCCGAGCGCGCGTTCTACAACGCCAAGGCCGTCAAGACCGTGAAGCTCAGCGACAACGTCACCTCCATCGGTGAGCGCGCCTTCTATAACTGCATGGTGCTGGAGACCATCAACTGGCCCTCTCAGCTGAAGACCATCGGCAAGCAGGCCTTCTACTATGCCCGGAAGCTCCAGAATCTGGACTTCTCCGGCACCCAGCTGGAGTCCATCGGCAGCAGCGCCTTCTATCAGCCCTATGAGGCCCGGACGCTGGCCTTCCCCGGCACCCTGCAATCCATTGATAGCAAGGCGTTTGCTTATCTGAACTACAACAAGACCGCCTATATCACCGAGGTCGGCATCCCCGCCTCCGTCACCAGCCTGGCCAAGGACGCTTTCTATCTGGCCAGCGGCCTGAAGAACATCGTGGTGGACGCCAACAACCCCGTGTATGCGTCCTCCAACGGCATCGTGATGCTCAAGGACACCGGTGAGATCTACATCTGGCCCCAGGGCAACGAGACCACCGAGTTCACCCTGCCCGCCAGCATGACGGAGATCCCCGATAAGATGTTCCAGAACAACACCAGCCTGAAGAAGGTCATCGTTCCCGCCAGCGTCACCAAGGTGGGCAGCTACGCCTTCTCCAGCTCCAAGATCGAGGAGATCTACTTCGAGGATTCCGCCAACGGCCTGACCGTCGGCACCTTCGCCTTCTACAATTGTCCCAATCTGACCAGCCTGCGTCTGCCCTACGGCCTGACCAGCATCGGCGCCAACGCCATCTCCAAGACCGGCCTGGAGACCATTGTCATTCCCGACACCGTCACCGAGATGGGCGGCAGCGCACTGGCTTACAACGACAATCTGAAGAATGTCACCCTGTCCAAGAGCATGACCGCCGTCCCCAGCCGGGGCTTTGTGGGCTGCGAGTCCCTGACGGAGCTGACTCTGCCCGCCTCCATCCAGGATTGCGGCGTCACCGACACCTCCGTGGCCTTCAACGACTGCACCAGCCTGCAGAACATTTATGTGGCCGACGGCTCCCTGTACTTCAAGAGCGTGGACGGCGTCCTGTTCGATAAGAACGGCGCGAACCTGCGCTACTATCCCGAGGGACGCACCGCCGAGAGCTACCGCATCCCCGAGGGCACCATCCGCGTGGGCGGCAACGCCTTTGCCGGCAACCTGTTCCTCAAGAGCGTCAGCTATCCCACCACCCTGGAGCGCATCGGCACCAAGGCCTTCTTCGGCTGCGAGAACCTGAAGGATTACTACTTCAACGGCATGACCGCTCCTCTGCTGGAGACCACCGTCTCCCTGACCGGAGCCTATGCCAACGTGGCCCTGTACGCCAACTTCGTGGGCCTGTGGGGCACCACCGGCACCGGCGGCTTCGTGTACAACGACTGGGGCCTGAACCTGTACTATCCCCAGGGCGCTGTGGGCTACACCGCCTATGTCTGGGACAAGTACTTCAACACCGAAAAGGGCAGCGTCAACATCATGGACGAGAGCTACTTCACGCCCACGGACCTGACCGTCACGGAGACCGGCGTCCGCAACGCCCTGCTGACCTGGACCGCCGCCAAGCAGTCCAACGCCGAGGATATCGTCTATAAGGTGGAGCGCAGCGTGGCTGCCCACTTCCAGGATGATACCCAGGATACCTGGACCTTCGAGGGCTTCGAGACCCTGGCCGAAGGTCTCACTGAGTGCAACTATACCGATACCACCACGCTGCCCTTCGGCCGCAGCTATGCTTACCGGGTCACGGCTTACAGCCTCACCGGCGAGACCGGCCCCGCAGCCATCGGTTATCTGTATATTGATGCCGACCCCAACAACGCCGATGAAATGGCGGTGCTGGAGCTGATCAAGAAGATCGAGGCCCTCAAGCCCATCGAGAATCTGACCAACGAGGACGAGGCTTACCTGCGCCAGCTGCTGGCCGAGTACAACGCCCTCACCGACGCCCAGAAGGAGCTGGTGTATAACTACGCCACCCTGCTGGCCGCCCTGGAGAAGGCCGGCCACAACCCCGAGCTGAAGAACGCCAAGCCCGCCACCTGCACCGAGGACGGCTACACTGGCGATGAGGTCTGCAAAGTCTGCGGCGAAGTCATCACCAAGGGCCAGGTCATCCCCGCCACCGGTCACAAGACCGAACTGGTGGGCGCTAAGGCCGCCACCTGCACGGAAGATGGCTACACCGGCGATGAGGTCTGCACCGTCTGCCAGGAGGTCGTGAAGAAGGGCGAGGTTATCCCCGCTCTGGGCCACAAGACCCAGCTGGTGGGCGCTAAGGCCGCCACCTGCACGGAAGATGGCTACACCGGCGACGAGGTCTGCACCGTGTGCAACGAGACCGTGAAGAAGGGTGAGGTCATCCCCGCTCTGGGTCACAAGACCCAGCTGGTAGGCGCTATGGCTGCCACCTGCACCGAGGATGGCTACACCGGCGATGAGGTCTGCACCGTCTGCGGCGAGACCGTGAAGAAGGGCGAGGTTATCCCCGCTCTGGGTCACAAGACCCAGCTGGTGGGCGCTAAGGAAGCCACCTGCACCGAGGACGGCTACACCGGCGACCAGGTCTGCACCGTCTGCGGCGAGACCGTGAAGAAGGGCGAGACCGTCCCCGCCACCGGCCACGACACCGAGCTGGTGGGTGCCAAGCCCGCCACCTGCACCCAGGACGGCTACACCGGCGATGAGGTCTGCACCGTGTGCCGGGAGACCGTGAAGAAGGGCGAGGTTATCCCCGCCACCGGCCACCATTATAAGGATGGCAAGTGCACCGACTGCGGCGAGACCGACCCCAACTACAAGCCCGCCGTCAAGACCGGCGACGACAGCAACACCACCCTGTGGGTCATGCTGCTGACCGTCTCCGCTCTGCTGGCTGCCGCTGTGGTGGTCCTGCCCCGCAAGAAGCACACCCGCTGAATATGACACCTGTCTCTGATCCGGAGACAGAGTGACCCGCGAGACCCGGAGACCGGAAACGGCCTCCGGGTCTCCGGCGTTTTGTACAAAAATTGTTCACAATCCCCGTTCAACCAGGCATGCATAAAAATCCACATGATTCAAATCTCGACACACGTTAATGAACACTCTGTCGAAATAAGCGAGATAAAACGACGCCAAACCGCCATACACGGAGAATGGTCCAGAATTTAGCTGAGTAATTCGCTGAACTTTATCGCATGAAAGTGTTGAAATAACCAAACCAAATGGTTCATGATTCCTGTTTTGTGTAAAAACTTACAATGTGTCGTTATAGCGCGAACAAAGTGCTGATTTTTGTTTTTGTCGAAATTTCTATAAATTTTGTGGCAAATTACACGACTTTTTCATTGCGCTGGACAAGGAAACATGGTATAGTAACCATAGCTGTATCGGACGGGCCGGCTGATAGGGCATCACGGCGGCCCGCACCGATCCGGTATCCAACTTTACCGGTACAAACCGGAGAAAGAGAGAGTACGCATATGAAACACGCGCATACCCTGAAACGGGCGATGGCCGTGGTGCTTGCCCTCGTACTGACGCTGAGCCTCGTGACCCCCACCTGGGCCATGAGCAGCAGCCCCGTTGCGACCAAGGGCGAGAACAACGGTATCACCTGGGAAAAAGTGGACAACATCAAGCTGCCCATCAAGGAAAACGCGGCTGTTGAGGAAGACGCCCAGCAGCAGTATGCCGACACGGACGTGGTCCGCGTCTCCATCGTGCTGAGCGACCCCTCCACCTTGGACAAGGGCTTTTCCGCGTCCGACATCGCCTCTGGCAGCAAAAAGGCGATGAAGTATCGCGACAAGCTGGAATCCAAGCAGGATAAGATGGCCAAGACCATCTCCAAGAAGGCCCTGGACGGCCAGTCTCTGGATGTGGTTTGGAATCTGACACTGGCCACCAACATCATCTCCGCCAACGTTCAGTATGGCCAGATCGAGAAGATCGAGAAGATCAAGGGTGTTGATTCCGTCCTGATCGAGACGCAGTATGAGCCTTGCGTGGTCAAGGAGTCGGAGACCACCGACCCCAACATGGCTACCTCCTCTTCCATGATCGGCTCCAGCGTTGCCTGGGCTGACGGTTACACCGGCGCAGGCTCCAAGGTGGCCATCATTGATACCGGCGCTGACACCGATCACCCCTCCCTCAGCGGCGCTGCCTACAGCTACGCTGTCAAGGGCCTGGGCATCACCCCCGTCACCGCTGCGGATTACGCTGACAAGCTGGAGAAGCTCAACGCCCTCAAGAAGAACGGCGACCTGAAGGCCTCCGACCTGTATGTCAGCGCCAAGATCCCCTTCGGCTTCAACTACATTGACGCCGATCTGGATGTCACCCACGACAACGACAAGCAGGGTGACCATGGCTCCCACGTCACCGGTATTGCCGCCGGCAACCGCTACATTGAGCAGGCCGACGGTTCCTTCGCTCCCGCTCTGGATACCGCCCTGACCCAGGGTGTTGCCCCTGATGCCCAGGTGTACACCATGAAGGTCTTCGGTAAGGGCGGCGGCGCTTACGATTCCGATTACATGGCAGCCATCGAGGACGCTATGATCCTGGGCTGCGATTCCGCCAACCTGTCTCTGGGCAGCGGCAACCCCGGTATGTCCCGCCAGTCTGACGCCAAGTACCAGGCCATCCTGGAGGCTGTTGTCAACAGCGGTATGGTCGTTGCCATGTCCGCCGGTAACTCCGGCCACTGGTTCGAGAACACCCCCTATGCCTATCCCTACGCCGAGAGCGTCAGCTGGGCCACCAACGGCAGCCCCGGCTCCTACACCAACTCTCTGGGCGTCGCCTCCGTGGATAACGACGGCGCTACCGGCAACTTCGTCGAAGTGGCCGGCAACAAGGAGATCTACAGCGAGACCTCCGGCTATACCAACCTGCCCATGACCACCATTGCCGGTGAGCATGAGTTCGTGTACGTGGATGCCGGCGGCACGGAGGAAGACTTCGCCGCCGTGGCCGACCTGCTCAAGGGCAAGATCGGCCTGTGCAACCGCGGTACCATCTCCTTCTATGAGAAGGGCGAGAACGCTGTGGCTGCCGGTGCCATTGCCACCATCATCGTCAACAACCAGGCTGGCACCATCAACATGGACCTCAGCGACTACACCAAGACAGAGCCCTGCGTCTCCGTGACCCAGGCCTACGGCGAGACCATCAAGGCCAACGCCGAGAAGCACACCACTGATTCCGGCCTGGTGTATTACACCGGCAAGATGACCGTTGGTGCCAAGCCCGGCTCCTCTGTCTACAACAGCAGCTACTACACCATGAGCGACTTCTCCTCCTGGGGCATTCCCGGCTCCCTGGAGCTGAAGCCCGAGATCACCGCTCCTGGCGGCAATATCTACTCCCTGCAGAATGGCGGCGGCTACCAGAATATGTCCGGTACCTCCATGGCCTCTCCCCAGGTTGCCGGTATGGCCGCTGTGGTGGCCCAGTACATCCGCGCCAACAAGCTGACGGAGAAGACCGGCCTCACCGCCCGTGCTCTGGCTCAGTCCCTGCTGATGTCCACCGCTGTCCCCATGTATGAGGATTACGGCGAGGGCAAGTATGGCTACTATTCCGTTATGCAGCAGGGCGCCGGCCTTGCCAATGTGGGCGCTGCCGTTTCCGCCGGCACCTACATCATGATGGATAAGAACGCCAACGCCGGCGCTGCCGACGGTAAGGTCAAGGTGGAGCTGGGCGATGATCCCGCCCGCACCGGCGACTACAGCTTCGGCTTCACCATCTACAACCTGAAGGATGCTGCGACCTCCTTCAACCTCAGCGCCGACTTCTTCACCCAGAATGTCTTCGCCAATCAGTTCGAGGACGGCTCCGTGGTGAACTTCGAGGACACCTGGACCACCGACCTGACCTCCAACGTCACCTGGACCGTGGACGGCCAGGTGGTGGAGATGGCCGCTCCTGCCGGTCTTGCCAACTGCGACTTCAATGGCGACGGCAAGGTCACCAAGGCTGACGGCCAGGCTCTGCTGGACTACGTCACCGGCGTCCTGGATTCCATCTCCAATAAGGACAACGCCGACTTCGACAACGACGGCAGCATCGACACCTACGATGCTTACCTGTTCTTCCAGCAGCTGAACAAGAGCACCGTGGAGATCCCCGCAAACGGCAGCATCCATGTGGAAGTCAATGCCAAGGTCCTGGGCCTGGACAAGTATGACGAGGCCAGCGACAACACCGGCACCTATGTCGAGGGTTATGTGTACGCCAATGAGCTGGCCTCCGACGAGGGTGTCAAGGGCGACAGCCACTCCATCCCCGTCCTGGGCTACTACGGCAGCTGGACCGATCCCTCCATGTTCGATATCGGCAGCTATCTGGAGTATTATGAGGCCAAGACCGAGTCCCGTGTGCCCTACATGTACGCGGCCAGCCAGAACGCCACCAAGTATCAGGCCCTGGCCGTCCAGTACGCTGGCGATTCCGGCATGTACTACTTCGGCGGCAATCCTTACATGGAAGAGACCTATGATCCCAACCGCGCCGCCATCAACCCCGACACCACCGTCTTTGCCCGTGCTACCTTCTCCCTGATCCGCAACTCCGCGGATGCCCGGGTGACCATCACCGGCGAGAACGGCAATGTCTACTATGATAAGGCGTCCGGTTCTCCCGCCGCTGGCGCTTACTACTACACCAACGGCGCTTCCTGGCGCAATGCTCAGGGCTACATCGGTATCAACAATGCCCCCACCGCTGCCGCTAACGGCGAAAAGGTCACCGTCAAGGTCACCGAGGCTCCCGAGTACTATGTGACCTACAATGCCGACGGCACCCACGTCACCAACTGGGATGCCCTGGGCGACGGCGCCAGCCAGACCTACACCGCTTTCATCGACCGGACCGAGCCCGTCCTGTCCAACGTGTACTTCAAGGAAGACGTTGAGACCGGCACCCGCAGCCTGGTCCTGACCGCTCAGGATGACCGCTATGTGGCGGCCGCCTTCCTCATCGACTATGACGAGATGTCCATTCTGGACCGCACCGCCGGCTCCCCCGAGGGTGCTGCCGAGGGCGCTGCCACGGATATCTCCCTGGATCTGAGCAAGGCCGAGGGCGTTGACCACCTGCTGGTTCAGGTCGCCGACTACGCCGACAACACCGCCACCTACAAGATCAACCTCAACAAGGAAGAGCTCAGCGGCCCCGTGTCCGTGACTCTGGATAAGCAGTCCATCAAGATGTACAAGGGCGGCACTGCTGCTCTGAACGCTGAGGTCAGCCCCTTCGGCGTGAAGCCCGACGGCGTGACCTGGAAGTCCTCCGATGAGACTGTCGCCACCGTCAACGAGCGCGGCATCGTCACCGGCGTCAACAAGGGTACTGCCACCATCACCGCCACTTCCATCAAGGATACCAATGCCTCTGCCGAGTGCGTTGTCACCGTCCAGACCGTGGACACCACCCTGGTGGGCGCGCTGATGGATACCAACGGCGATGCCCAGTTCTACACCTGGGATATGGAGCACGACACCACCTGGAAGAAGCTGGTTGCCTTTGAATCCCTGAAGACCGTTTCCTCCACCACCTTCGACTATCGCAACGGCGTAGTCTACGTGGAGGACGGCGAGGGCTTCGACCTGCACGTACTGGACCTGGATACCGGCAAGACCCTGGCCGACTACAACGGCTTCGAGGGCGACATCCCCATGTGGGATATGGAGTACAGCATGGTCTTCTCCACCGAGGCCAATCCTCTGCTGGCCAGCGTGTACTACTATTACTTCCTGCCTCCCAAGTCCCCCACCAACATGGATCTGTCTGCCTTCGATTTCCAGATCTATCTGCTGTTCGTGGCTGACGCTTCCTACTTCACTGCCATCACCTCCGTCGGTAAGACCACGGTGACTGCCGATACCGATGGTGACAAGGTGAAGGAAGAAGGTGTCACTGCTGAGATGTTCCTGCTGCTGGATGATGCCGGCAACATCTGGACCATGAGCGCTTATCCCACGGTGAACAAGGAAACCGGCAAGGAAGGCTGGGGTGCTCTCCTGAAGATCATGAAATCCAACCTGGCTGACATCGGCTATGCCGCCAATCCCACCGACGAGGGCGATCTGTATGACTCCCTGTATGCCACCGTTGAGAATGAGGAGCTGGTTCTGTACCTGGCCAACTGCACCGGCGACGCCAGCCATGTCTACCGCATCCTCCTGAATGAGGACACTGGTAAGTGGGAAGCTGCCGACATCGGCAACTTCGGCGACGGCGTGTGGCCCGCCACCCTGCTGGGCACCATCGACCACAACCAGCAGGCCACCGATGCTCTGGTGGAGGCTATGAACAACGGCACCGTCTATACCGCTGAGTCCGTCAAGCTGAATCCCGCCCAGGTCCAGCGCTACAACGGCGCCGAGACCCAGGCTGCCAACGGCTCCCTGAACGCCGCTGCCCCCGTGGCTACCCTGGTGAACCTGCCTATGGGTGAGGCCGCCGAGACTGCCACCGCCTCCAACGTCATCGTGTCCGCCGATGAGAAGACCGTCACCGTCAACGTCCTGGCCAAGGATGCTGCCACCAACGGCCTGTTCACCGTGGATTACGATGCCGCCAACCTGACCCTGACCAACGTCTCCTTCAACACCCAGTACTCCTCCCACAAGGATGAGGCTGGCAAGGTCACCCTGGGCTATGTGGACCTCAACGGCGTGGCCGCCGGTTCCACCGTGGCCACCCTGACCTTCACCGTCAATGATCCCACCGCTCTGGACAAGATCAACGTCACCGTTACCGAGACCGAGCGCAACGATCAGACCGTGAACAACGCCGAGACTCTGGCTGCTGACCTGCACACCGAGACCGAGACCGTGAACGCCAAGGCCGCCACCTGCACCGAGGATGGCTACACCGGCGACGTGGTCTGCAAGGCCTGCGGCAAGGTCATCACCAAGGGCGAGGTCATCCCCGCTCTGGGTCACAAGATCAAGCTGGTGGGTGCCAAGGCTGCCACCTGCACCGAGGATGGCTACACCGGCGACGAAGTCTGCACCGTCTGCGGCGAGATTGTGAAGAAGGGCGAGGTCATCCCCGCTCTGGGTCACAAGATCAAGCTGGTGGGTGCTAAGGAGCCCACCTGCACCGAGGACGGCTACACCGGCGACGAAGTCTGCACCATCTGCGGCGAGATTGTGAAGAAGGGCGAGGTCATCAAGGCCACCGGCCATCAGTACAAGGATGGCAAGTGCACCGTCTGCGGCGCCGCTGATCCCAACTACAAGCCCTCTGTCAAGACTGGCGACGAGAGCAACACCGCCCTGTGGGTCCTGGTGATGGCTTCCGCTGCTCTGCTGGCTGCCGCTGTTGTGGTTCTGCCCCGCAAGAAGCACTCCCGCTAAACGGAAAAACAGCCTGGGATGATCTCCATCCCACGAGCTGAGATGCCCCACCCCCTATAGAGCCAGCCCCCGGCGGATTCCGCCGGGGGCTGGCTATTTTTGCCCAAAAGAGCAAAGCTCTTTTGGGCAAAAGGCTTGCAGTCTGCCGCGCGCATAATTTGTTCGCTGAAAGCGAACAAATTCCACACTTGCAGACTGAGAAGTATTTTTGCCCAGGTACACGCCCTGGGCAAAAATGATCTCATTTGATTTGCCGCCTGCGGGCGGCAAACGCTGCGAGGCGCTTGCCGGGCTGGATACTGCACAAAAATAGCCCGTGGGCGGCAGCTTTGGCTGCCGTCCGCGGGCCTTCTCATGTCCCCGTCCGCATGTTCAGCGGGTCATCCCGCAGAGGAAGCCCGGTGTCCCGCTTCTGGGGCGGGATAGGCCGGGACATGCAGAAATACCGGCTCTCGTCGGCCACATGGTCCTCCTGCCGGGTGTCCACGTCCTCCGCGTCCGTCTGGTCGAACAGAAGCTCCGGAATTGTCCGGATAAACGCCCGGCACCCGGAGAACACATACAGCATGGGATACCCCTGCTCATCGAAGCTCATGCGGTAGTGCAGCTGCATCCACCCGGGGATCCGGCGGTTGTCCCCCCGGGTGAAGAACACCCGGTGCCGCAGGGCCGTCTCATAGATGCTCTCGCCCCGGCTGGTGTCCCAGATGGCCGGGTCCGCCACCCCCTGAATCTCCCGGCCCTTCAGCCAGGGGTGGGTGTCCTCGATTCGTCGGATCTCCGCAAACTGCTTCTCAGGCGTCCACCGGACGCCCACATCCGGCTCCCCGGTGCAGCCGTACAGCTCTAAAATCCGATAGATCACCCCGTCATAATCCACCGCCCACCAGCCGCAGGAGAAGGGCTTGGCATAGCCGAAGTCATAGCTGCGGTAGACGGGCCACTCCCGGGGGATGTCGAAGGGGGCGATGACGTGGGTGAACCGCCGGTCCTGATAGTGGGCGGGGTCGTTGGTAAATTCCTGGAACACCTGCCCCTGGAACACGTCCCACTTGCCCTCCAGCCAGGCGTCCCGCAGCCGCCGGGGCAGCGCCTCCAGCTGGCGCAGATAGTCCGGCTGCTTTTTCAGCAGGGCCCGGTTGTCGGTGACCTTGGCGGGGATGAACACATAGTCATCGGGGTTTTCCCCCGCCTGGAACCGCCGGTCGATGAACAGGCGCTTGATATAGCTGTGCCCCGGCCCGCCGGGGTTGCAGGTGTAGTACAGCCGCTTGGGAAATTCGTTGACGCCCCGCAGGCAGGCGGCAAACTGCCGCAGCCACTCCTCCTTCAGCTGGGTGGCCTCGTCCAGGAAGATCACGTCGTATTCCGCCCCCTGATAGCGGTCCATATCGCCGTCGGCGGCGCAGTAGCCGAAGTCCAGGACGCTGCCGTTGGGGAAAACGAACTGCCGGGCGGTGGCCCGGTATTCCGCGAGACCGGCCAGCTCCTGCCGCAGAAAGCGGATGTGGTTGGCCTCCAGCTCCTGATAGGTCCGGCGCACCAGCAGCAGACGGATCCCCGGATAGCGCAGGGCCAGCAGCTTGGCCTTGGCGCGGACGGCCCAGCTTTTGCCGCCGCCCCGGGCCCCGCCGAAGGCCACATACTTCTTCCGGCACCGCAGAAACTCCTGCTGGCGGGGGTTGGGCCGGTCCATGGTGAGAATTTTTTCCGTCACAGGCTCCAGTCCTCCGTTTCCTCCGCCAGCTCCACCCGGACCACGCCGCCGCCGGGCTGCTGCCCCTCCAGGGTCTGCTGAAGGTTCATCAGCTCCCGCAGCAGGGCGGTGAGCTCCTTGATCTCCCGGGTGTCCAGGTCCTCCGCCAGCCGCCGCTCCGCCTGGCGGCGCAGCCGGGCCGCCAGATTCCGCAGCCGGGCATTGGCCCGCTGGTCGTTGGTGCCGTGCCAGCCCTCCAGCACCGCCCGGCGGCCGATGGCCGAGGAGGAGACGCCGTATTTTTCCGCCAGGCGGCGATAGCTCCAGCCCTGGGCGTTGAGCCTCTGCAGCTCCTCCCAGGGGATGTCCTCCCGTCTCACCATGGGGCCGCCTCCTCTCCGCACAGACAGTCGGCGAAGTAGCTCTCGGCGTAGTCCGCCAGGCAGTCCCGGCAGACGGTGCGGCCGTTGATGCGGTAGTAGGCCTGGCCCTGATAAATCTCGCCGCCGCACAGGTCGCAGACGGCCGCGGTACAGCAGCCGTCCTCCTCATAAATTCTGGGAAATCGCATGTTGATCTCCTCCTTTCACCTGTACCGGGACAAGAGGGGAGTGGTGCCCATCCGGTTGCCGGAATCGGGGCAACGGTGGCGGAAATGGGGCGATTCCCGGGCCCTACAGGCGGCGTTTCGGCGGCCCCGCCCAATGACCCGGTGCTTTTGGGCCGGGTAGAACCCGGCCCCTACGGGCGGTTGCCGGAAACCATCCCGTTCTTGCGGCCTGCCCATCACCAATCCACGTATTTGGCTATGCGGTCGGGGTTGGTGACCTGGGTCTGGGCCGGGGGCCTGCTCCAGCGCTCCCAGGACTCCGCGCTGCGGCAGGCGGCCTTCCAGTCCCGCATGGGGGCCTTTCCCACCATCCAGCCCCGGGCCTGGTAAAAGTCGATGAAGGCCTGGGGCTCCACCGGCGAGCGTCTCTGCAAAACATAAGCCCGCACTTCATCCAGGGTGGGTGGGACAAAGCGCCCTCCGGCGCTGCCGTCTCCACCTCCCGTCCGGTCCGATTCCGTCTCGTCCGGTTCTGTTCCGTCCTGTCCGGTTCCGTCCGGTTCCGTTTCGTTCCGTTCAGTGGTTTCGGCTTCCGAAACCGGGGTTTCGGCGGGGCTTTTCCGGGGACGCCCGCCCTTTTTCCCGACGGCGGCGTCGTTCTGGTTCCGGATGAACTGGGCCCGCAGCACCTGATAGACCACCCCGGCGCCGCCGGTAAGATCGGTTTCCGTGCCGCTGCGCATAAAGCGCATGGCGGCCAGCACTGCCTGGCCTACCTCCTGGTCCGTCAGCAGCTCCAGCATTTCCAGCTGGTCATCGAACAGGGGAATGTGTTTTTTCTTGGCCATAATGAACCACCTCCTGCATTCCCCCGGAAAAACCGCCGTCCGTTGCCCGCCTGCGGACAACCGCCCATGAAAAAATGCCGTATTACGCGCCCCACCCCGCTGCGTCTGCCGGGAACCACGGGGCGGGGGAGTGCATAGGATGATGGCGGAGAGGGAGTTTTCCGCTCTCCGCATTGTCTCATACAAAAACCTGTTAAAAAGTTTTTAACAGCGCCGAAGTATGATACCAAAACCTGTTAAAAAGCTTGAAAAGCTTTTTATAGCACCGAAGGTGCGTCAGGTTTTGTATGAGACGTCACAGTGTGCGCCCAGCGCACGGGACTCCTGATTCCATTTTTGAATCAGGAATCAGTATCAGAGGAGGAACACACGGAAATGATGATACATCTCCTGCACGCCGCCTTTGTGTACCAGGCACCGGACGGGGAGGTGGAGGCCCTGCGGGACGTGTCCCTGGACGTGGAGGAGGGGGAGTTCTGCAGCATCGTGGGCCCCTCCGGCTGCGGCAAATCCACGCTGCTGTCCGTCCTGGCGGGGCTGGAGACCCTGACCGGCGGGGAGGTCACCGTGGACGGCGAACCCCTGCGGGGCCCCTCGCCCAAGGTGGGCTTCATGCCCCAGCAGGACCAGCTGTTCCCCTGGCGGAGCATCTGGGACAATGTGACCCTGGGGCTGGCCGTCCGGGGGGAGAACACGCCGGAGAACCGGCAGCGGGTCCGGGGTCTGCTGGACCGGTACGGCCTGGCGGCCTTTGGGGATAAGCGGCCCGGGCAGCTGTCCGGCGGTATGCGCCAGCGCTGCGCCCTGATCCGCACCCTGGCGGCGGATCCCCGGATATTGCTGCTGGATGAGCCGTTTTCCGCCCTGGATTATCAGACGCGGCTGTCGGTGTCGGCGGATATTTACCGCATCATCCGGCAGGAGGGGAAAACCGCCCTGCTGGTGACCCACGACATCAGCGAGGCCATCAGTATGTCGGACCGGGTGGCGGTGCTGACCCGGCGGCCCGCCGGGATAAAGGCCGTTCACGACATGGGACCGCTGCGGGGCCTGCCGCCTATGGAGCGGCGGGACACCCCGGAATTTCACACGTTTTTCAATGCCATCTGGAAGGAGCTGGAGCTGCATGACGGATAAACCATCCCCCCGGCGGCAGGAGTGGCTGCGGCAGCGGCAGAGAAGCCGCCGCCGGGTGCGGCTGTGGCAGGCGGGACTGCTGGCGGCCCTGCTGGGCCTGTGGCAGCTGACCACGGCGGTGGGGCTCAGCGACGGCTTTCTCATCAGCAGCCCCAGCCGCATGTGGGGGACGCTGGTGGGCCTGTGCCGGGGCGGGGAGCTGCTGCGGCACGTGGGTGTGTCGTGCCTGGAGACCGTGGTGGGCTTCCTGGCCGGGACCCTGCTGGGCACCGCCATCGCCATCTGTATGTGGTGGCGGGAGGGGGTGGCCCGGGTGCTCAGCCCCTATCTGGTGGTGCTGAACGCCCTGCCGAAAACGGCCCTGGGGCCGATCTTTATCGTCTGGATGGGGGCGGGGATGGGGTCCATCATCGTGATGACCCTGGCCATCTCCCTGATCGTCACCATCCTCAGCATGTATCAGGGCTTCCTGGGGACCGACAGCGAAAAGCTGCGGCTGATGCGGTCCCTGGGGGCCACAAGAGGTCAGATTCTGTGGATGCTGGTGTTTCCCGCCAGCTTCCCCACCCTGTTCAACACCCTGAAGGTCAACGTGGGCCTGTCGTGGGTGGGGGTGATCATGGGGGAATTCCTCGTGTCCCGGGCGGGCCTGGGCTATCTCATCGTCTACGGGTCCCAGGTGTTCAACATGGACCTGGTCATGGCCAGCGTGGTGATCCTGGCGGCCGCGGCGGTGGTGATGTACCGGCTGGTGCTGGGGGCCGAGAAGCTGCTGCAGCATTATTGGGGGGTCAAAGCATGAAAAAAATCTGTATCGTACTGTGTCTTTGTCTGGCGGCGCTGCTGGTCCTGCCGGGCTGCGCCGGGGAAAAACAGCTGACCCGGGTGCGCCTGAGCGAGGTCACCCACTCGGTGTTCTACGCGCCGCAGTATGTGGCCATGAGCCAGGGCTTCTTCCGCCAGGAGGGGCTGGAGGTGGAGCTGACCAACGGCGGCGGCGCCGACAAGGTCATGACCGCCGTGGTGTCCGGTCAGGCGGACATGGGCCTGGCGGGGCCGGAGGCCGCCATCTATGTGATGAACCAGGGCAAGGAGGACCATCCCGTGATCTTTGCCCAGCTGACCAAGCGGGACGGCTCCTTCCTGGTGGGCCGGGAGCCGGGGCCCTTCTCCTGGGAGGACGTCCGGGGCCGGACCATCATCGGGGGCCGGGCCGGCGGCGTGCCGGAGATGACCCTGGAATATGTGCTGCGGCAGCGGGGCATCGAGCCCCAGCGGGACGCGGTGGTGGACACCTCGGTGCAGTTCAACATGATGGCCGGGGCCTTCACCGGCGGCAACGGGGACTATGTGACCCTGTTTGAGCCCACCGCCACGGAGGTGGAGCAGGCAGGGAAGGGGTATATCCTGTGCTCCATCGGCCAGGAAAGCGGCGAGATCCCGTATACCGCGTATTTTGCCAACCGCAGCTATGTGGAGGCGAATCCGGAGACGGTCCAGGGCTTCGTCAACGCCATGGCCCGGGCCCAGCAGTGGGTGGCGGAGCACACGGACCGCCAGGTGGCGGAGGCCATCTGCGGCCAGTTCCCGGACACGGACCTGGACGTTCTGGAGCGGGTGTGCGCCCGGCACCGGGAGATCGACGCCTGGAACCGCACCCCGGTGATGGAGCAGCAGGCCCTGGAGCGGCTGGAGACGGTCATGACCCAGGCCGGGGAGCTGACCCCGGACCAGTGGGTGGACTTCGACGGGCTGGTGGATAACCGTTTCGCACAGAAGGCCGCCGGACAATAAAGCCAATTAAATTCGCAGGGGAGACAGCCAAACCGGCTGTCTCCCTCTGTTTTTTTTTACATTTTTACAAAATTGTAACCGGATTGTAATTTTTTGTATTTTTTTGTCACTTTCCTCTTGACTTAAACCCAGGTTCATGTGTTAAGATACCCGCATAAATATCCAACAGGAAAGAGGGTATCCCCGTGACCCGGAAGGCCGGACTGAACTCCAACACATTGAAGCTGCTGGCTGTGGTGGCCATGATCTGCCAGCATGTGACGATTTTCTTCATTCCCACCACCAATCCCTGGTACTATCCCCTGTTCTGCTTCGGCATGATCACCGCGCCCATTATGTGCTTTTTCATCGCCGAGGGGTATTATCACACCCACAGCCGCAGAAAGTACCTGGAGCGGCTGCTGCTGTACAACGGCCAGCGGGGCCGCAAGAGCAAGTGGTACCAGTGGGGGTATTACCTGATCTATCCCATCCACCTTATGGTGCTGTACGTCATCGAACTGCTGGTAAGATAAAAGAAAAAACCGGCTGTGCCCTCTCGGGCACAGCCATCGTTTTTCGTTTATTTATGCAGCAGGGGGGATAGGGGCTTGTAGATCAGGAAGCACAGGCCCACGTCCAGCAGACCCTTGCAGAAGGTGAAGGGCACGTTGAACACCAGCAGGCAGTTGAGCAGAGCGTTGGAGGAGGGGACCTCCGCAATGGTACCCAGAATGGCCTGGTAGGCCCCGATGATGGCCTCCAGGGGCATCCCGTACACCTTGACATATGCCGGATACACGAAGAAGTAGTTGGAGGGGACGCTGACCACAGCCATCAGAACCGCACCCAGCATCGCCCCAATCAGGGCGCCCTTACGGCTCTTGTGCTTGCGGTACACCAGACCGGCGCACAGCACGAACACGGCCCCCAGAATGAAGTTGCTGAGTTCGCCCACTCCGGCGCTGGAGCCGAAGGGCAGGTGCAGCAGGTTCTTCACCAGTTGGATCACCACGCCGTATACCGGGCCCAGGGAGAAGGTCCCCAGCAGGGCGGGCAGGTCCGAAATGTCCAGCTTCACAAAGCTGGGGATCAGGGGGATGGAAAACTCCACGAATTGCAGCACCGCGGCCACGGCGCTGAGCATGGCGGCTACCGCCAGGCGATGGGTTCGTTTGCTTGCTTGCGTCATAAGAAAAAACGCTCCTTTTGATAAAAGTAAAACACCCGGAAAGACTTGCCTTCCAAGGTGCACGCATCAAAAAAGAGCATCGTGACAATGCCGTACACGCCTTCTCTCATCCAGACTATACTGTCGGTACCGGAATTGCGCCGGTTCCTGCGGCCGCGGCCGCTCGCAGACTATCACTGCCGGTGGGGAATTTCGCCCCGCCCCGAAGACAGCTATTCGGTTGTTCTCTGTGGATAGTATATACCCGCCGCCGCCAAAATGCAACAGGAAATTGCAAAACTCATACAAACAGAAATTATTATTCGAGTTTCGATAAATAATGCTTGACAAGCGAGATAAACTATGATATCCTGACCCCAGCAAGCGAAAGGAGAGACGCATATGAAAACCAAAACCATGTCGGCCCTGCTGCGGGCCGTCCTGCTGGCGGCGGGGGCGCTGCTGGCGGTGTTCTTCTTCCTGTTTCTTCCGTTTTACGGGACGGACACGGTCCGGGCCGCGCCGGAGTTTGCCTGGGCCTATTGGCCGTGTCTTGTCTGGGCGTGGGCGTTTGCCGTGCCGGTCTTCTGGGCCCTGGTCCCGGCGTGGAGAGTCTGCGGCAGCATTGCTGTAAAGGGCGGGGCCTTTACCCGGCACAACGCCCGGGACCTGCGCACCATCAGCCGCCTGGCCTTTGCCGACGCGGTGATATTCCCGGCGGGAATGCTCATTGTGGCCTATCTGGGTGCGGGCAGTGCACCTCTGACCCTCCTGATCACGCCGCTGGTGACCTTCTGCTGCCTGGCGGCGGGGATCGTGCTGTATGTCCTGTCCCGGCTGGTGGCGGATGCCGCCGCCCTGCGGGAGGACAACGACCTGACCATTTAAGGAGGTGGGGACATGATCGTATTCAACATCGATGTGATGCTGGCCCGGCGGAAAATGAGCCTCACCGAGCTGTCCCACCGGGTGGGGATCACCATGGCCAACCTGTCCATCCTGAAAACCGGCAAGGCCCGGGCGGTGCGGGTGGACACCCTGAACAAGCTCTGCCGGGCCCTGGACTGCCAGCCCGGGGACCTGCTGGAGTACCGGCCCGGCCCGGAGGACGATAACGTTCCGGAATAATCCGGGCAAATATTACGATTTGTTGTCAGATAGGAGAGCAATATGGACCTTTGCAATCGCAATGACATTCAGGCGCTTTTGCAGCGCCACGGCTTTCACTTTTCCAAGGCCATGGGCCAGAACTTTCTCATTGAGGGATGGGTGCCCCGGGACATTGCCGCCGCCAGCGGCGCGGACGAGAACACCGGGGTGCTGGAGATCGGCCCCGGCATCGGCCCCCTGACCCGGGAGCTGGCCCGGCGGGCCGGGAAGGTGGTGTCCGTGGAGCTGGACCGGCGGCTGTGGCCGGTGCTGGAGGAGACCATGGCCGGGTGCGAAAATTTCACCCTGGTGCAGGGGGACGTGATGCAGCAGGACCTGGCGGCCCTGGTGCGGGAGCACTTCGGGGGCCTGCGGCCTATCCTGTGCGCCAACCTGCCCTATAACATCACCACGCCGCTGCTGACCCGGGTGGTGGAGAGCCGGTGCTTCGACTCCGTGACGGTGCTGATCCAGAAGGAGGTGGCCCAGCGGATCTGCGCCGCCCCGGGGACGGCGGACTATGGGGCCTTCTCCCTGCTGATGCAGTACTATACCCGGCCGGAGCTGGTGTTCGAGGTACCCAACACCTGCTTCCTGCCGGCCCCCAAGGTCACCTCCGCCGTGATCCACTGCCCGGCGCGGCGGGAGCCGCCGGTGCAGGTGTGCAGCGAGGCCATGCTGTGGCGGACGGTGCGGGCGGGGTTCGCCCTGCGGCGCAAGACCCTGGTGAACAGTCTGCAAACCGGGTTCCCCCTGCCCAAGGACCAGCTGGCGGCCATCGTCACCGGCTGCGGCCTGCCGGAAAACGTCCGGGGAGAGCGGCTGAGCCTGGCGGACTATGCCGCCCTGGCCAACGCCCTGGCGGCGGTGATGTGACAAGCGCATAAAAACGGCGGCGGGGCACACA
>OBAR01000828.1_pt1 | contig 31719 bp, 24 predicted proteins | sample 1517911 | NCBI WGS metagenome assembly OBAR01 (sample SAMN04571709, study PRJEB22368) | human gut metagenome | biome: human gut; material: stool | host: Homo sapiens | place: Luxembourg | collected 2012-10-26
GACGCAGACCTTGAAGAAGCCGTAGCTGCCCATGGCATGACCGGACTGCTCCGCCTCTTCCTTGACGAACTCGGGGCCGATCTCCCAGCCGATCATCAGGCACATCAGCAGGGCGCCCAGCGGCATCATAACGCCCTCGGACAGTGCATCCCAGAAGTCCAGCCAGTCAGCCGCCCAGTTCTTGGGTTCCGCTATATTCAGTATATTGGCCGGTGCGATACCGCTGGAACCCAGGCAGTCGGCACAGACCAGGATGCAGCCCAGGCACACACAGGCGGCGGCGATGAGGGTGTAGGGCTTACGCTTGTCGCCCTTGCCCTCGATACGGGCCTTATCCACGAAGTGGGCCACGATGACCTCCAGCAGGGAGATGGAGGAGGAGATGGCGGCAAACACCACCAGCAGATAGAACAGGATGCCGAAGATGGGGCCCAGTGTGCCCATGGAGTGGAACACGTTCTGCATGGTGATAAACAGCAGCTTGGGGCCGCCGATGTTGCCGGCGGGATCCAGCGCGAAGCGGGCAGGCATGACGCACAGACCGGCCATCAGGGCCACCATGGTATCCATGATGATGATCAGCAGGGCGTTCTTCTGCAGGTTCTCCTTCTTATGCAGGTAGGAGCCGTAGGTGATCATGGCGCCCATGCCCAGAGACAGGGAGAAGAACATCTGGCCACCAGCGGTGGAAACAACGTTAAAGATGCTGGGAGCGCCGGACTTGTAGGCGACGATGGCCTGTGCCACGCCATTGACCATGATGGAGGAAACCTCCGCGCCATCAACAACCGCCTTGGCGGGCACATAATAGCCGACATTGGCCGCCCAGCCGGGGGAGAACATGTACTTCAGACCGTCCAGAGCACTGCCGTTAACAACGCCCTCCACGAGAGAACCGTCCGCCTGCAGGATCTGCACGGCCACGTCGGTACCCTCCAGGGTGCAGGCGCGGATGATGCAGATCAGCAGGGCCACGAACAGGGCGGGCATACCCACGGAGCAGACCTTCTCGATGCCGCCGCCGATGCCGCCCATAACGATGAGCATGGTCAGCGCCACGAAAATAAGGCCGTAGATAACACCCTCAGCGGGACTGCCCAGGAAGTTGCCGAAAATTTCGCCGCCGGACAGGCCATTGGAGCCGAAGCCGGCACCGAACAGATCGCCGATGTTCAGAACGGTGTACTTGATGCAGTAGCCGCCCAGTGCGCAGTAGAAGAACAGGATGAAGAAGGCGGACAGGATGCCCAGCCAGCCCATCCACTTGAACTTCTTGGACAGAGCCTTGTACGCGCCCACGGCGCCGTGGCCGGTCTTGCGGCCGATGGCCAGCTCGCCCACCATAACGATGAAGCCGCACAGGACCGCCAGGATCAGATAGATGATGAGGAACGTGAAGCCGCCGGAGGCACCCATCTTATTGGGGAAGCCCCAGATGTTGCCCAGGCCGACTGCAGAGCCGACCGCGGCCATCAGGAATCCGAAATTGGATCCAAAGCCTTTTCTTTCTTCCATTGTTTTCTCTCCTTAACAGATTTTTGCCCCTACGTCGCCGCAGAAGCTGATAAACTTTACCGCGCCCGTCTATTGACAGGAAACGGCACGGGGCACCGCCATGCCCCGCAGGTATTTCCTCACGGGATAAAAAGTCCTGTGAAGACTGCCTGAAAAAAGTATACAGGAAACTCTTTCCGCCCGCAATTAGCAGTTTTTATAAAAATTGAGCGCCATATTGTACATTTTTAACATTCTATGAACGGATTTCTCCACATATTTTATATGGTTTTTGCTTCTTTTTTACATTGAACCATTCAGTTTTTGGCGGGGTTCCGGGATTTTTGCAACGGACGGCGAATGATTTTCTTTTTAGGAAACCGATTGTAGGTTTATTAACAGGCAGGAGAGGGAACAAAAAAGACCGCCGGACGGCGGTCTTTTCGATCTGTCAGGAGAGAGGTTGACCGGATGGCGGTCTCGGGAACAACTGAAAACACATCCGCAGAAAAACGCTGCGGACTATGGAAAAGTATGCAGAAAAGCGTCGAATGGTTCGATCAGCAATTTTAATGAAATTTTAACACGTATTTTTACTATTTTAACATTATCTTAGCATTAACAATATTGTTTTCTGTGGTGTTTTTCAACTGTTCCGCGTTCAAATACACACAAAGCGCAGATGTTTTCCATGTTTTCCGGCGCAAATATCTTAACTTTCATATTAGGAAACTTTTTCATCGTCGTGTTAAGAGTGCGTTAATTATACGCAGGGAGACGGTGTCCGGACGCAAAAGGCGGGCACTTCCCTTTTTGCGAATTGTGTGGTATACTATGATTTTATGAGACAAGACACGCAAAGGAGGCGGGACACGTGAGACGAGCAGGCGCAGCGGTGCTGGCGGCGGTATTGGCGCTGACGCTGGCGGGCTGCGGGCGGCAGGACCGTCCGCAAAGCGGGAAACTGAACGTGGTGTGCACGCTGTTCCCCTACTACGACTTTGTGCGGCAGATCGGCGGGGACGCGGTGGACGTGCAACTGCTGGTGCCCGCCGGGCGGGAGACACACAGCTTTGAACCCACGCCGCTGGACGTGATCGCCGTCAGCGAGGCGGAGGTGTTCCTCTACAACGGCGGGGAAAGCGAGCTGTGGGTGGAGGACATTCTGGACGCGGCAGGCGAGGCTATCCCCTACCGGCTGGCTATGATGGACTGCGTGGAGACATACCGGGAGGAGTACGCCGAGGGGATGCAGGGCAGCCATGACCACGCACATGACGAACATGGCGAGCACGATGACCATGAGGCGCATGATGGGCATCTGCACGACGGCCACGAAGAGGAAATAGAGTACGACGAGCACATCTGGACATCGCCGGTGAACGCCATGGCCCTGTGCCGGGCCATCTGCGATACGCTGTGTGAGGCCGATCCGGACAATGCCGACGGCTATCGGACTCGGCTGGCGGACTATCTGGACGAATTGCAGGCGCTGGACGAGACATTCCGTGACATCACGGACCATGCGGCACGGCGGCTGCTGGTGTTCGGCGATCGGTTCCCGCTGCTGTATTTCTGCAGGGAATATGATCTGGATTACCGGGCGGCGTTCCACGGCTGCGCGGGAGACACGGAGCCGTCCCTCGCCACGCTGAAATATCTGATCGACGTGGTGGAGAAGCAGGAGATACCGGTGGTATACACCATCGAGCTGAGCAGCCGGAAGGTGGCGCAGGCCATCGCCGAGACCACCGGGGCGCAGGTGCGGACATTCCACTCCTGCCAGACGGTGAGCCGGGCGGAATTCGACGGCGGAGCCACCTATATCAGTCTGATGACCGCCAACGCGGCGGCACTGAAGGAGGGACTGTCCTGATGGAACAGGAGAAGCGCATATTGCTGGACTGCCGGGACACAGCGCTGGGCTATGAGGGCAAGCCGGTGTGGGAACACCTGAGCTTTCAGGTGCACAGCGGCGACTATGTGTGCATCGTGGGTGAAAACGGCAGCGGCAAATCCACGCTGGTGAAAAGTCTGTTGGGCCTGCTGAAGCCCCTGTCCGGCGAGATCGTGCGCTCCCCTGCCCTGCGCTCCGGCGCCATCGGCTATCTGCCCCAGCAGACAAAGGCGCAGAAGGACTTTCCCGCCACGGTGACGGAGGTAGTGCGCAGCGGCTTTCTCAGCGGGAAGGGAATGCGGTTTTTCTACACGCCGAAGGAGAAGTCCACCGCGCTGATGCACATGGGCAAGCTGGGCGTGCTGGAGCTGAAGGACCGGTGCTACCGGGAGCTGTCCGGCGGGCAGCAGCAGCGGGTGCTGCTGGCGCGTGCCCTGTGCGCCGCCGGGGAGCTGCTGATCCTGGACGAGCCGGTGACGGGACTGGACCCGGCGGCGGCCCAGGAGCTGTACCGCACGCTGGAATACCTGAACAAGCAGGAGGGCATCGCCATCGTGGCGGTGACACACGATATACGCAGTGCCCTGCGCTACGCCGACCATATTCTGCACGCCGGCCATGGAACGTACTTCTTCGGCACGGCGGCGGACTATCTAACGTCCCCCTGGGGCAAACGGTTCGGAGGTGACGAGGCATGAGCTTACTGCTGGAAATGTTCACGTACCCGTTCATCCTGCGGGCGTTCGTGGTGGGTATCCTGGTGGCGCTGTGCGCGGCGCTGCTGGGCGTACCGCTGGTACTGAAGCGGTACGCCATGATCGGCGACGGGCTGAGCCATGTGTCCTTCGGCGCATTGAGCATCGCACTGGCCTGCGGCTGGGCGCCGCTGCCGGTGTCTATCCCGGTGGTGGTGCTGGCGGCACTGGGGCTGCTGCGGATGACGGAGAGAAGCCGGATGGGCGCGGACGCGGCCATCGCGGTGGTCAGCGCGTCGGCGCTGGCCGTGGGCGTGGTGGTCACCAGTCTGACCACCGGCATGACCACGGATGTGGACAGCTTTATGTTCGGCTCCATCCTGGCCATGGACCGGGCGGATGTGGCGCTGAGCGTGGGACTGTGCGCGGCGGTACTGGTGCTGTATGTGCTGTTTTACCATCGGCTGTTCGCCATCACCTTCGACGAGAGCTTCGCCCGGGCCACCGGGGTGAAGGTGGGGCTGTACAACACCATCCTGTCGGTGCTGACGGCGCTGACCATCGTGCTGGGCATGCGGATGATGGGCGCGATGCTGATCTCCAGTCTGGTCATCTTCCCGGCGCTGACGGCCATGACGCTGCTGCGGAGCTTCCGGGGCGTGGTCATCTGCGCCGCGGGGCTGAGTGTGGTGTGCTTCTGCGTGGGGCTGACCGGGTCGTACCTGTGGGGCACGCCGGTGGGCGCCACGGTGGTGCTGGTAAATTTGGCGGCGTTTTTGCTGTCGAGAGGCGTTATGAAGCTGAAAAGAGCGTCCTAAGGGGCGTTCTTTTCAGCTTTTCGACCTATTTTGCGGGTGTTTTTGCGGAAAAACCCTTGCGTTTCGTGTGCTTATATGGTATGCTATGTGTGTACGTAAGGTTAAGGTATTGACTGGAGTGGACGAGATCGTCCGCTTTTTTTAATGGTCATCGTTCCATGATGACCGGGACGTTCTGTTGGAGGGCTTGCTGTGAAAAAGATCACCGAGGTCGTATGGGCGCTGGCGGAGCCGGCGGTGCAGGCGCAGGGCTGCCGCATCTGGGATGTAGAGTACGTCCGGGAGGCGGGACAGTGGTACCTGCGGCTGTATCTGGACAAGGACGGCGGCGTGGACATTCTGGACTGCGAGGCCATCAGCCGCACGGTCAGCGATCTGCTGGACGAGGCGGACCCCATCGAGAGCAGCTACGTGTTCGAGGTGGGCTCGGCGGGGCTGGAGCGCCAGCTGAAGCGGCCGGGGGATTTTGCGCAGTTCATGGGCAGCCCCGTGCTGGTGAAAACGTACCAGCCCAAGGACGGGCGCAAGGAGTTCGCCGGGACCCTGGCGGGCTATGACAACGGCGCGGTGCTGCTGGACATGGGCGGCGAGACGGTGCGCTTTGAGAAGAACGAGACGGCGCTGGTGCGCCTGCGGGTAGAATTCTGAGACAACACGACTTGAGATAGAAGGAGAAACGACCATGAAATGTGACGAGATCTTCGCGGCACTGGCTATGCTGGAAAAGGAACGGGGCATTCCCCAGAGCTTTATGATGGGCAAGATCATCCAGGCGCTGACCACCGCCTATAAGCGCGACCACGAGGGCGTGGAGTATGTGGTGGTGGACGTGGATGAGGAGAAGAAGGACCTGAAAATGTACGTCCAGAAGGAGATCGTGGAGGAGGTGGAGAACCCCGCCAGCCAGATCTCGCTGGAGGAGGCCAAGCGCATCTCCGCCAAGAACGAGCTGGGCGGCATGGTGAACTTCCCGGTGGAGTCCGTGGAATTCGGCCGCATCGCCGCCGGCAACGGCAAGCAGGTCATCATCCAGGGCCTGCGGGAGGCCGAGCACGGCATGATCTATGACGAGTGGGGCAGCAAGCAGCATGAGATTCTCACCGGCACCGTCAGCCGCATCGACCCCCGGAACGGCAACGTGATCCTGCGGATCGGCAGCGGCAGCGAGGCTACGGAGGCTGTGCTGACCATGAACGAGCAGGTGCCCGGCGAGGAGCTGCACGAGGGGCAGATGGTGAAGGTGTATCTGGTGGAGGTGCGCCGCAGCACACGCGGGCCGCAGGTGATGATCTCCCGCACCCACCCCGGTCTGGTGAAGCGGCTGTTTGAGCTGGAGGTGCCGGAGATCTACGACGGCACCGTGGAGGTGCGGTCCATCGCCCGGGAGGCGGGCAACCGCACGAAGATCGCCGTGTGGTCCGAGGACCCCAACGTGGACGCCATCGGCGCGTGCGTGGGCCCCAGGGGGCAGCGCGTGAACGCCATCGTGGACGAGCTGCGGGGCGAGAAGATCGACATTGTGAAGTACAGCGAGGACCCGGCAGAGTTTATCGCCGCGGCGCTGGCGCCGGCGGATGTGGTCAGCGTGCAGCTGGCCGACGAGGGCAAGGCCTGCCGCGTGACGGTGCCCGCAGACCAGCTGAGTCTGGCCATCGGCAAGGAGGGGCAGAACGCCCGTCTGGCCGCGCGGCTGACCGGCTATAAGATCGACATCAAGGCGGCCAACGCGGAGTAAGCGGCGGCTGCGGAAAGGAACGGCAGCGATGCAGAAGACCCGTAAGATACCCCAGCGGCAATGTGTGGGCTGCCGGGAAATGAAAGACAAAAAGGCGCTGCTGCGTATCGTGAAGACCCCGGAGGGGGAGATACTGCTGGACAGCACCGGAAAGAAATCCGGCCGGGGCGCGTACGTGTGCCCGGACCCGGAGTGCCTGAAAAAAGCACGGAAAAGCCGTGCGCTGGAGCGCGCCTTCGACACCGCCATACCGGCGGAGGTGTACGACGCGCTGGAAGGGCAGATGGTGGCACTGTGACAGAGCATTTGTTATCCACTTTGGGTCTGGCGCTGCGCGCCGGTGCGGTGGCCGTGGGCGAGGAGCCCGTAGGCGCGGCGGCACGGGCCAAGAAGGCCAGGGTCATCTTTACGGCGCGGGACGCGGCGGCATCCTCGGTGCGGCGGGCGTACAGCTTCGGCCGGGCAGGCAGCTGTCTGTGCCTGCCCTTCCCGGCGGACAAGGAGGATTTCGGCCGGGCGCTGGGCCGGACCAGCGTGGCCATGTGCGCGGTGACGGATATCGGGTTCGCCCAGTCGCTGGTGAAAAAGCTGGCGGCGGCGGAGCCGGAGATCTACGGCGCGGCGGCGGAAACACTGGACCTGAAGGCCAAGCGGGCAAGGGAACGGAAGGAAGAGCAATTACAGCACGAGAAGAACCTGCGGCAGGGCAGGCACCGCGTTCACGGCGGCAAGCCGCCGGAGCCGCCCCACGCGTCTCCGGAGCCTCCGGCACCGGAGCACAGGCCCCCCGCGCCGGAACACCGGCGTCCGCCGCGGCGGGAGTATCCGGAGGGACGCCCCGACCGGGTCTATAAGGAACGGAGCGGCCGCCCGCCCAGGGATAAACGGCCGGCAAAGAAGGAGGCCCCCGGCGCACGGTATGAAAACGCGCGGCCGGTAAAGAAGGGCAAGGGAAGCCGGAAAACGACCGGCAGATAACAGGAACACAGCGCGCCGTGAGCGCGGCGCGAGCAACTGAGATGGAGGTGGCTTTATTTGGGTAGTATCGCTAACAAATACAGAGTGCATGAGGTGGCCAAGGACTTCGGCGTGTCCACGAAGGAGATCACGGAGATCCTGACCAAGTACGCCGAAACGCCCAAAAATCATATGCAGGTGCTGGAGGACCGGGAGCTGAGCCTGATCTTTGAGTATCTGACCCAGCACAACCCGGTGAGCAGCATCGCGGTGATCTTCGCCGAGGGCGCCAAGCCGGAGGAGAAGAAGGCGGAGAAGCCCGCCGCCAAGCCGGCGCAGAGCGCATCCGCGCCGACACAGGGTCAGGGCCAGAGCGGCAGGCCCCAGCAGGGCGGCGCGCCCAAGGCGGAGCAGCCCAAGCAGCCCATGTCCCGCGTGCCCCAGCGGCAGGTGGTGGACACCCGCAAGGCCACCAACGTCAATCTGGACAAGTACGACGAGAAATTGCAGGATATGGCCGACGCCCGCAGCAGCGGCAAGCGGGACCAGCAGGCCCCCCAGGGCAAGGAGAAGTTCCGCAGCAATAAGCAGCGGCGGGACAATAACTTCGCCAGCAACAAGCGCAAGCAGGAGGAGGCCGACCGGCTGCGGAAGCTGCGGCTGGAGGTCATCAAGAAGACCCCTGTGACCGTGCAGATCCCCGACGAGATCAGTGTGGGCGAGCTGGCCAGCCGGATGAAGAAGACCGGCGCGGAGGTGGTCAAGTGCCTGATGAAGAACGGCGTGATGGCCTCCCTGAGCCAGATGATCGACTTCGACACCGCCGCCATCATCGCCGAGGAAATGGGCTGCAAGGTGGAAAAGGAGGTCGTCGTCACCATCGAGGAGCGCCTGATCGACGACCATCAGGACAAGGACGAGGATCTGGTGCCCCGGGCACCCGTGGTGGTGGTCATGGGCCACGTGGACCACGGCAAAACCAGCCTGCTGGACTATATCCGCAACGCCCACGTGGCCAGCGGCGAGGCCGGCGGCATCACCCAGCACATCGGCGCCTATCAGGTGCAGATCAATGGCAAGCCCATCACATTTCTGGATACCCCTGGCCATGAGGCCTTTACCTCCATGCGCGCCCGCGGCGCTATGGTGACGGATATCGCCATTCTGGTGGTGGCCGCCGAGGACGGCATCATGCCCCAGACGGTGGAGTCCATCAACCACGCCAAGGCCGCCGGTATCCCCATTATCGTGGCCATCAACAAGATGGATAAGCCCGAGGCCAACCCCGAGCGCATCAAGCAGCAGCTGACCGAGTACGGCCTGGTGTGCGAGGAGTGGGGCGGCGACACCATCGTGTGCCCCATCTCCGCCAAGACCGGCATGGGCGTGGATAATCTGCTGGAGATGCTGACGCTGACCGCCGAGGTGGGCGAGCTGAAGGCCAACCCCAACCGCGCGGCGCAGGGCACCGTGATCGAGGCGCGGCTGGACAAGGGCCGCGGCCCCGTGGCCACGCTGCTGGTACAGAACGGTACGCTGCATCAGGGCGACATCATCATCGCCGGTACCTCTGTGGGCCGCGTGCGCGCCATGGTCAGTGACAAGGGCCAGCGCATCACCGAGGCCGGACCCAGCGTGCCCGTGGAGATCACGGGTCTGAGCGAGGCACCCTCCGCCGGCGCTACCTTCAACGCCGTGGCCGACGAAAAGCTGGCCCGCGAGCTGGTGGAGCAGCGCAAGGCCGAGGAGAAGGCCAAGGCCAACGCCCCTGTGACCAAGGTGTCGCTGGAGGATCTGTTCAGCCAGATCCAGGCCGGTGAGATGAAGAACCTCAACCTGATCGTCAAGGCGGACGTGCAGGGCAGCGTGGAGGCGGTGAAGTCCTCGCTGGAGAAGCTGAGCAACGAGGAGGTCCGCGTCCGCGTGATCCACGGCGGCGTGGGCGCCATCAACGAGAGCGACGTCATGCTGGCGTCCACCTCTCAGGCCATCATCGTGGGCTTCAACGTCCGGCCGGACGCCGCCGCCCGCGACAGTGCCGCCCGGGCCAACGTGGATATGCGGATGTACCGCGTGATCTACGATGCCATCAACGAGATCGAAGCCGCCATGAAGGGTATGCTGGCCCCCAAGTTCCGGGAGGTGCTGCTGGGCCACGCCGAGGTGCGCCAGACGTACAAGGTGTCCGGCGTGGGCACGGTTGCCGGCTGCTACGTGCAGGACGGCAAGCTGCAGCGCAAGGACTGCCAGGTGCGGCTGGTCCGCGACGGCATCGTCATCCACGAGGGCGTGCTGGCCTCCCTGCAGCGGTTCAAGGACTCCGTCAAGGAGGTCCAGGCCGGCTACGAGTGCGGTCTGAGCATCGAGAAATTCAACGACATCAAGGAAGGCGACATCGTGGAGGCCTTCACCATGGAGCAGATCGAGGTATAACAAACAGCCGATGGGTGGGCGAGCGCCCACCCATCTTTTTCTTGAAAGGAGGAGCGCCCTATGGCCGGAAACCGCATCGGACGCATCAATGAGGAGATACGCAAGGAGCTGAGCGCCCTGCTCCGCACCGTAAAGGACCCGCGGGTATCCGAGGGGATGCTGACCATCACGCGGGTGGACACCACCAGCGACCTGCGGTACGCGCGGGTGTATATCAGCGCGCTGAACTGCGCGGATGAAAAGGGTCTGATGAAGGGGCTGAAGTCTGCGGCCGGATATCTGCGGCACGAGCTGGGCCAGGCCATCGACCTGCGCTACACGCCGGAGCTGCAGTTTTTCATGGACGACTCCATCGCCCACGGCGCGCACATTCTGGACCTGCTGAACCACGTGAAGCCCGCCAACCCCGCCAACGCGGACATCGTGCTGCCGGAGGACCGGGAATGAGCGCGCGGCTGACCGTACAGGAGACGGCGGACTTTCTGCGGACGCTGGACGGCGTGCTGATCCTGACCCATGTGCGCCCGGATGGGGACACGGTGGGCTGCGCCGCCGCACTGTGCCGCGCCCTGCGGGCGCTGGGCCGGACGGCGTATCTGCTGGAAAACCCGGAGATCACGGAGACGTACACGCCCTACGCCGAGGGGCTGTGGGCACCGAAGGGCTTTGTGCCCGGGGCGGTGGTATCGGTGGACATCGCCGCGCCCAATCTGCTGCCGGAGAACGCGGTGCCGTATAAAAACGACATCTGCCTGGCCATCGACCACCACGGATCCCAGGAGTTCTTCGCGGAACGGACGTGCCTGGACGCGGAGGCCGCCGCCTGCGGCGAGATCGTGTATGAGATCGTGGGCAGGCTGACGGACATCACGCCGGAGATAGCCATGGCGCTGTATGTGGCGGTCTCCACAGACTGCGGGTGCTTCGTCTATGCCAACACCACGGCGCGGACGCACCGCATCGCCGCCGCGCTGATGGAGCGGGGCATCGACGTGGGGCCGGTGAACAAGGCACTGTTCCGCACGAAGTCGCCGGTGCGGCTGGCCATGGAGGCCCGGATGGTGGCGGACATGGAGCTGTACGACAACGGCCGGGTGGTGGTGATGTCCATCCCTCTGGCGCTGTGCCGGGAGCTGGGCGCTGCTGAGTCCGACGTGGAGGAGCTGAGCAGTCTGGCGGCGCTGGTGCAGGGCACCGACTGCGGCATCACGCTGCGGGAGCTGAAGCCGGGACGGGTGAAGCTGTCGCTGCGGACGGGACCGCGGGTGGACGCCAGCGCCGTGTGCCGCGTGCTGGGCGGCGGCGGCCACAAGGGCGCCGCCGGGGCCACGGTGGACGGCACCCTGGACGAGGCGAAGGCGGCCATTCTGGCGGCCTATACGGAGGTCATGGGATAACATGGCCGACGGGATCATCATTATCGACAAGCCCGCGGGATGGACCAGCATGGACGTGTGCGGCAAGCTGCGGGGCATACTGAAAACGAAAAAGGTGGGCCACGCCGGAACGCTGGACCCCATGGCCACCGGCGTGCTGCCGGTGTTCGTGGGAAACGCCACGCGGGCGGTGTCCTACGCCGAGGGCGGGGACAAGGAGTACGTCGCGGGGCTGCGGCTGGGGCTGACGACCAACACCCAGGATACCACCGGCGAGGTGGTGGCGGAGCGCCCTGTGTCCGTGACGCGGGCGCAGCTGGAGGACGTGCTGGCGCGGTTCACCGGGGAGATCGACCAGGTGCCGCCCATGTACTCGGCTATCAAGATCAACGGGCAGAAGCTGTATCAGCTGGCCCGGAAGGGGCAGGAGATCGAACGGCCCCCACGGCGGGTGACCATACACGAGCTGGCGCTGCTGGAGCCGGAGGACGGCGACTGGCGGCTGCGGATACGGTGCAGCAAGGGCACGTATGTGCGGGCGCTGTGCCACGACATCGGGCAGGCGCTGGGCTGCGGCGGATGCATGAGCGCTCTGCGGCGGACCATGGCCGCCGGGTTTACACTGGCGGAGAGCCGCAGCATCGAGGACGTACAGGCGCAGGGCGAGGCCCTGCTCTCCCCTACCGACTCGCTGTTCCGGCAGTACCCGGCCTATCACATCGCCGGTGAACGGGACCACAGACGGTGCCTGTGCGGCAATCCGCTGGCGGCGGAGGGCTTGCAGCCGGGGCTGTACCGGGTGTACAGCCCGGATGGGGCGTTTCTGTGCCTGAGCCGCTGGGAAGCGGGTGTTCTGACATCAGAGAAAAACTTTTTCGGAGCGTGAACAACTTGGAAAAGACAGTTATCGCCCTGGGCTTCTTCGACGGCGTGCACCGGGGCCACGGCGCACTGCTGCGGAAGACGGCGGAGCGCGCCCGGGAGCTGGGAGCCGTTCCCGCGGCATTCACCTTTGACCGGCCGCCGAAGGAGGTGGTCACGGGGCAGCCCGTGTACCTGATCAACTCCAACCGGGACCGGCAGGGGCTGATGGAGCGTCTGTACGGCATCGAGCGGGTCATTTTCGCGCCCTTTGACCGGGAGATGATGACCATGCCGTGGGAGGCCTATCTGGAAATGCTGATCGGGACATACGGCGCGGTGCACTTCGTGGCCGGGCACGACCACCGGTTCGGCCATAAAAACGCCGGGAACGTGCAGCTTTTGCGGCAGAAGTGCGCGGAGATGGGCATTGGGTGCGACATCATCCCGCCGGTACAGCGGGAGGGCATCACGGTCAGCTCCACGTACATCCGGACGCTGGTGGAGGCGGGCGACATGGAACGCGCGGCGGACTTTCTGGGCCACCGGCACTGCCTGAGCCAGACGGTGCAGCACGGACAGCGGATCGGGCGGACCATCGGCATCCCCACGGTAAACCTGGCGGTGCCGGAGCACGTGCTGGCCCCGGCGCACGGGGTGTACGTGACGGAGGTATTTCTGCCGGACGGACGGCGGTGCGCCGGCGTGACCAACGTGGGCACGCGGCCCACGGTATCCGACAGCGATCGGGTGTCCGTGGAGACGTACCTGCTGGGCTTCGAGGGCGACCTGTACGGGCAGGAGCTCCGGGTGGAGTTCTGCCGCCGGCTGCGAGGCGAGCAGAGGTTCGACACGCTGGAGGCGCTGCGGCAGGAGATACAGCGGAATATTCAGCAGGCAGAAGCCTATTTTGAGGCATGAGAAAAGGCACCCCTGACGGGGTGCCTTTTCTGTTATTTCACACGGCGCCGGGGTAAGACACCGCGGAAAACGGTGTCAGTCCTCGCGCTTTTTGCCCACAAACGCCACGCCAGCGGCGGAGGTCAGCGCCATGCCGACATACAGAGCAATGCCCGCGTCGAAGGTCTTGGGGCTGCCCTTGGTGTCGGTGGTCTTGGTGTCGGTGGTGGGCTGGTAGTAGTAATAGCCGCCGACCTTCTCGACGGTGAACGTACCGTCAGTGTTCTCAACCACCTTGTAACCATCGGGAACAGTGGGCTTTGCAGTATAGGTACCGCTGGTGATACCGCTATTAGTCACGGCGGTATAGGTGTCACCATTCTTCTGCAGGATCTTACCCTCGGCAAGATACTCCTTCACATCGGTAGAGAAAGTACCACCGGAGACCTCGATTTTCGCTTCCTTGAGTGCCTCATTGGCTACGCCACTAAACAGCGTCTGAATACCGGTAATCTCAAAGTTACCGTTAGCAATATTCAGAACAGCCCTGTTTTCCGTTGCGACAGCATCGCCAGTCATATCTTCATCAAACTCATATACCAGCTTGCCGGTAATCTTACCGGTAGTATTTACATTGACAGTAGTGCCGTTATATGTTCCGGTATGCCAGAATGCCACATAGAGACCAGTCATTCCCTCGCGAGCAAGGATGCTGGAATTGCCAGTAATATTCAGCGTACCGCAGTCAGGCTCTACCGCAATCTGTGCATAACTATTTTCACGCGCATCAACATTGAAATTTTCAAATGTCACATCACCATAGGTGTGCACCACCTGAGCAAGTCCATTATAGTTGTCAGCTTTAAGTGTACCGTTCATAAACTTGGCAGTAGAAGTCTGTAATACACGCAAGCCCTGAGAGACCGTGCCCGTGGAACCAACAGCTGGTGCTCCTACCGTATAGGTGTGCCCACCAAAATCAATCACATAATTCATGTTGGTATCTGTGTCAGATCCGATACCACCGCCTGAACTATCTCTCAGCAGGGTAATCTCTTCCGCTGCCGCAGGCTTTGTAGTCCCTCTGGTCAATGCCGCATACGCGTCCACTAGATGGGTGTAATGCTTGCCCTTGAACTCCGCCGCATGGGTGCAGTTCTCACCATTGCATGTCACGCCAGCATCATCCGCCCAGGCGGCGGTGGTGAGGCCCAGCGCCATGACCAGGGCCAGAATGGTTGCTAATACTTTTTTCATTGTTCATTCCCCTTATGGTAGTAGATTTCCGCAGGTGCGCTCGTTTTAATGGTTATTAAAACGCGAATGCAGAGGTACCTCTGCGGATAGTCATATTATAGCACAGCTGCACCGTTTGTCCAGCCTATTTATGGAAGTTTTACACATTTTTTCTGTTACCGGGAATAAAAACAGGAAATTTTGGCAGGAAATGGAAGTTGGGGCGGAGAAAATGCCGCCTGCGGCGGGGCGGGGGCGTTTTTTGACGCTGCGGGGCAGCAGGGAGGATTTCGCGCCTGCGGGCGCGAGCTGCTTTCTTTTCGTGTCGAAAGAAAGCAGCCAAAGAACGCCACTTAAGGAAAGGGGGATTTCGAATTTCCCCCTTTCCTTAAGGATCCTATCCCCTTGAAACGACAAAGGAGGGGGCTCCGGCCCCCTCCTTTTGAAACCACCCCCAGGGGTAAGGCTTTGGGGGTCAGACCTTCAGATCAGTGGCGGCGGCGCGGGTGTGCTCACGCATGGCCTGTTTGGCGGCCGCGTCATCCTGCCGGTGGATAGCGCTCAGTATCTCCCGGTGGCGCGCCAGAATACGGCGTTCCAGGGCCAGACACGCGCTGTCGTTCAGCGTCTCCATCTTTTTCAACAGGGTATGCTGCTCCACCTGGCCCAGGACATCGGTGACGATCATGGCCACCTGGTTGCCGGTGGCGCGGGAGAGCAGACTGTGGAAACGGACGTCCAGCTCGGCGAAGCGGCGGTAATCGCCCAGGCCCTGCTCCGCCGCCGTGAGACAGCTGTCCAGCGCCGCCAGATCCTCGTCGGTGCGGCGCCGGGCCGCCCAGCCGGCGATGGTGCCGTCGTTGACGGCGCGATACTCGCCCAGCTCCTCCAGAGAGATCTGGTTCAGCTGGAGCATGGCCGACAGCGGCTGCTCCACGCCGTCGATGGTCAGCTCCTGCACCACGGCGCCGCTGGCGCCGTGGGTGGAGGCCACATAGCCGCCCTGCTCCAGCATACGCAGGGCCTCGCGGATGGTGGGGCGGGAGCGGTGGAGCTGCTCCATCATGGCACGCTCGGAGGGCAGGCGGTCGCCGGGCTTCAGCACTCCGGAGGTGATAAGCTCCCGCAGCTGGTCATAGATGGCCTCGCTGGCCCGCCCGCCGCCGATGGGCTGCCAGGGGATATGTACGGCTTCCGGCATGGAAGGGCCTCCTTTCACAGAAAATACCCGGACAGTATAGCGCATCCCGGGGAAAATAGCAAGGGCAGGATGCAGGAAAGCCCGGAGGACGGCGCCTTCGGGCTTTCCCGCTGTGGGGAGGGGGATATTACTTCTTCAGGGCTTTCATTTCCTCGATCATCATGGGGACCACCTTGAACAGGTCGCCGCAGATGCCGTAATCCGCCACCTCGAAGATGGGGGCCACGTCGCTCTTGTTGACGGCGATGATGCACTCGGAGTCCTGCATGCCGGCCTTGTGCTGGATGGCACCGGAGATGCCCAGCGCCACATAGATGCGGGGATGGACGGTCTTGCCGGTCTGTCCCACCTGATGGTCGGCGGTCATCCAGCCGGCGTCCACCACGGCGCGGGACGCGCCCACCACGCCGCCCATGAGGGCGGCCAGCTCCTCGGCCAGGGCGATGCCCTTCTCCACGTCCTTGGCGATGCCGCGGCCCACGGAGACCACTACCTCAGCGCCGGTCAGGTCCACCATGGCGCGGGCGGCCTTGACGATCTCCAGCACCTTGGTGTGGATGTCGGCCTCGGTGAGGGTAAAGGCGGGGTGGATGAGCTCCACCTTGCTCGCGCCGTTCTCGTCAAACTCGCGCTTCTTCATCACGCCGGGGCGCACGGTGGCCATGGCAGGGCGGAAGCGTGGGCAGACGATGGTGGCCATCAGGTGGCCGCCGAAGGCGGGACGGGTCATCTTCAGGTTGGTGTTGACGTCAAAGAGCTTCGTCTCGAAGTTCATGGCGTCCACGTCCAGGGAAGAGCCGGTGCGGAGGAAGTTGATGTAGCCGTTCAGGTCCACGTCCAGATGGGTGCAGTCGGCGCACAGGCCGGTGTGGAGACGGGCGGCGCAGCGGGGCGCCAGGTCGCGGCCGATGTGGCTGGCGCCAAACAGCATGATCTCGGGCTTGAACTCGTGCACCGCGTCGGTGATGACCTTGGTATAGGCATCGGTGGTGTAGTCCTTCAGCAGGGGGCTGTTGTAGACGTAGACCTTATCCGCGCCGTAGCCGCCCAGCTCCGCGGCGATGTTGTCCACGCTGTCGCCCAGCAGGATACCGCTGAGCTGGACACCCAGCTCGTCGGCCAGCTTGCGCCCCTCGGAAATCAGCTCAAAGGTGGTGGGCATCATCTTGCCCTGCCGCTGCTCGCAAAAGACCCACACGCCGGAGAAGGCCTTGGGATCGGTATTCATAAAAGTAGACATATCGTTTCTCCCTTCTCAGATGATGTGCTTGGCGGACAGGATGCCGAACAGCTGCTCCACGGTCTTCCTGCCGCTGCCCTCCAGCATCATGCCGCTGCCCTTGCGGGGAGGCGTAAAGCTCTTGTAGATATTGGTGGGAGAGCCCTTCAGACCGATGGTGTCCACCTCGATGAGGGGATCGTCCTTCAGCGCGTTGTAATCCAGCACGGTGACGGGCTCGGCGTCGCAGTCCAGGATGCCCCGGATAGTCATGTAGCGGGGGGTGTTCAGCTCCTTGATGCAGGTGAGCAGGCAGGGGGTCTGGACCTGCACGGTCATATAGCCGTCCTCCAGCATACGGCGAACGGTGAGGGTATCGCCGTCCTTCTCGATGTCGGCCACATAGGACACCTGGGGGATCTCCAGCTTTTCGGCGATCTGGGGGCCCACCTGGGCGGTGTCGCCGTCGATGGCCTGACGGCCGCAGAAGATGATGTCGTCCTTGTCCACGCCCAGGTTCTTGATGGCGGCGGCCAAAATCTGGGAGGTGGCGAAGGTATCGGAGCCGCCGAACTCACGGGCGGACACCAGCACGGCCTTGTCCACGCCCATGGCCTTCAGCTCCAGCAGCATACCGGCGGCGGGAGGGGGACCCATGGACACGGCGATAACGGGGCAGCCCAGCTGGTCCTTCAGGGCCAGGGCGGCCTCGACGGCGTTCATATCGTCGGGGTTGATGATGGTCTGCATGGAGGCGCGGTCCAGCGTGCCGTCGGCGTTGACGGCCACCTTGCCGGAGGTGTCGGGCACCTGCTTGACACAAACGATAAGCTTCATTCTATTCTTGCTCCTTTCCGCATTACTTCAGCAAATTGCCGGAGATGACCATCTGCTGGACCTGAGAGGTCCCCTCGTAGATGGTGAACACGCGGCAGTCGCGGTATTTGCGCTCGACAGGGTACTCCTTGATGTACCCGTAGCCGCCGTGGATCTGCACCGCCTTGGCGGCGATCTCGTTGCACGTCTCGGAGGCGAAGTACTTGGCCATGGAGCAGTACATGGAGGCGTTGGGGTCGTTTCTGTCCTTCATCTGGGCGGCCATATAGACCAGTTCCTTGGCGGCGGTCAGCTTGGTTGCCATATCCGCCAGCATGAAGGCGATGGCCTGGTTCTTGCAGATGGGCTTGCCGAACTGGACGCGCTCCTTGGAGTATTTGATAGCCTCGTCCAGGCAGCCCTGGGCCAGACCGATGGACTGGGCGGACACACCCAGACGGCCGCCGTCCAGGGTCTTCATGGCGTTGATAAAGCCCATGTTCTCCTTGCCCAGCATATCGCTCTTGTGGACGCGGACATCCTCCAGCACCACGTCGGAGGTGGCGTAGCCCACCAGACCCATCTTGGCCTCGTGCTTGCCGCAGGAGACGCCGGGCGCCTTCATGTCCACGATAAAGGCGGAGATACCCTTATTGCCGCGGCTCATGTCGGTCTTGGCGTAGACGATGCAGTAGTCGGCCAGGGGTGCACCGGAGATAAAGCACTTACGGCCGTTGAGGATGTAGTCGTCGCCATCCTTCACGGCGGTGGTGACCATGCTGCTGGCGTCGGAGCCGGCGCCCGGCTCGGTGAGGCCGAAGACGATCTTCACCTTGTTCTCCACGGAGGGACGGAGATACTTCTCCAGCTGCTCGGGGGTGCCCGCCTGCATCAGGGGGCCGCCGCCCAAAGAGTTGGGGGTATTGGCGTACAGGCTGGCCACAGCAGAGACACGGGCGATCTCCTCGATCATGATGACATAGGCCAGGGTATCGGCACCGGCACCGCCGTACTCGCGGGGGATCTTCAGGCCAAGGAAACCGCACTTGGCCATCTTGTCCACGATCTCCTCGGGAAACTCGCCGGTCGCCTCCACCTTGTCAAGGACCTCGGTGGTGAGCTCGGTCTCGGCAAACTGGCGGACCAGCTTGCGGATCATTTCATGCTTTGCGTCGAAAATCATAGTTTTCCTCCTGTTAAAGTATGGGTCACTGCTCTGCTCAGCAGGGGATCTCGTGCTTGGACTTACCCTCTGTCAAAATCTCATAGATGCTGTTGACGCCGCACTCGGCCATCTGCTCCGCGGCCTCCTCGGTGAAGAAGGCCATGTGGGGCGTGTGGTACACGTTGACGAAGGAGCGCAGGTACTTCAGCTTGAAGTAGGGCATACCGGGGGTACGGATGATGTCCTCATCGTGGGGAACGTGGATGATGCCGGTCTCGCCGGGGAAGGCATCCATGAACAGCGCGCCGAACTTGCCGGACTCCACCGCCTCGGTGACGGCATCGATATCCATCAGCTCGCCCCGGGCGTTGTCGATGAACACCACGCCGTCCTTCATCTTGGCGATGGCCTCCCGGTCGATCATGCCGGTGGTCTCCGGCAGCAGCGGGGTGTGGATGGTGATGATGTCGGACTCACGGTACAGGGTGTCCAGGTCCACATACTCGGCGTACGCACGGACGGCGTCGTTCTCATAGACATCGTTGGCGATGATACGGCAGCCGAAGCCGCTGAGGCACTTGATGACGGTGAAGCCGATCTTGCCGGTGCCCATGACGCCCACGGTCATGGTACGCAGCTCGCGGCCCATCTTGCCCTTCAGGGTGAAGTCGTTGTCGTTGGTGTTGTACAGGGCCTTCTTGAACTTGCGGATGCACATGAGAATGGCCATAACGGTGTATTCCGCCACGCCGTTGGGCGCGTAAGCGCCGTTGCACAGGCGGAATCCCAGAGAGCGGGCGTAGCCGCAGTTCATGTGGTTATAGCCCACGCAGCGGCTGGCCAGCACCTGCACGCCATAGCCCTTCAGTTCGTCCAGAACGGCGTTGGAATAGTCGCTCTGGCCCAGGGTGGTAACACCGTCGCAGCCGGCGGCCATATGGGCGGTGGTCTTATCCAGATTTGCGGGGGTGGAGATCAGCTCGATACCGTATTTCTTGCACAGGCCCTCGATGACGGGCTTCTCGTCGGGACGTACTTCGTAAGCAGCGATCTTCATGATTCTTCTCCTTCACATTCCGGGGGCGGCGGCGCGCTCCTCAACGCGCCGCGCCCTTATAGTTTGCTTTTCCTCAAGTCGCCGGGGTGTTCGTGTTCGTCGCGCTCCGCCTACGGCGGAGAGATTTTTCGTTCTGCCGATGGCAAACCGGCGATGGCGTACCGTGTGTACGTCGAGACGGTTTGACGATGGCAGGGCGGAAAAGATCCCGCCGTCAGTCTTTCAGGGAAGGATCCATGGGCACCGCCTCGCCGGCGGCGATCATGGCGGCCACCTGCTCGTCGGTGTAGCCCAGGTTCTTCAGCACCAGTTCGGTCTGCTCGCCCAGGTACGGACCGCGGTTGTAGGGAGGCAGCTCCGTCTCCTCGAAGATAACGGGAGGCCGGACCATGGTGCGTTTATTGCCGTTGGAATATTCCATCTCGTAAAAGCAGCCGGAGGCCCATGCCTGCTTATCCACCAGCAGCTGGTCCCAGGTCTGGGCCACGGCGTAGGGCAGATCGTTGGCGTCCATCAGCTTGCACCACTCGTCCAGGGTGCGGCTGGCCATCTCGGCCACCAGGAAGTCGTAGAACTCCTCGATGTTGGCCTGCAGGTTGGTCTGGGGATAGTAGCGGGGATCCTCGGCCAGCTCGGGATGGCCGATGGCGCTCATAAAGATGGGATAGTGGCGGTTGTACTGGGGCATGGCGATCTGGAGCCACTTGTTGTCCTTGGTCTTGTGGGCCACCACCAGCGGATTGGGCAGGGTGCGGCGGGACAGGGGGTACTGGGTGGTGGGGTCGCCGTACTGGCTGGCCTGCAGCAGCAGGGAGACATCCCAGATGGCACTGTGGAACAGGGAGACCACCACGCGGTCGCCGATGCCCGTCTCGCGGGCGCGGTACAGGGCCGCCAGCACGCCGGAGGCCAGGTACATACCCACCTGATGGTCGCCGAAGCCGGCGATGGTCAGCATGGGCAGGGCGTCCTTGTCAAACAGGGTGCCCAGGATGCCGCCGCGGGCAAAGAAAGCGGTGAAGTCGAAGCCGGGCAGGTCCTTGTCGGGGCCCTTCTCGCCGTAGCCGGACACGAAGCCGTACACCAGTTTGGGGTAGCGGGCGTGGAGCGTCTCATAGTCCAGACCGGCCTTTTTCAGAGGGTTCTGCCGCCAGTTGGTGATGAAGATGTCCGCCTCGGCGATGAGCTTCTCCAGCGCCTCACGGCCGGCGGGGGTCTTGGTGTTCAGGCAGACGCAGGTCTTGCCGGCGTTCTCCAGATCGTAGGAGGTGTTCTCCTTCTGGTCCTGGGGACGGCCCTCGTTGACGGCGGTATAGCGCAGGGGGTCGCCGGCGGGAGCCTCGACCTTGATGACCTCGGCGCCCAGATCCGCCAGAAAGCGGGCGCAGCAGGGGGCGGCGATAAAGGTGGCCAGCTCCAGCACCTTTACGCCCTCGAGGGGACGCTTTACTTCACTCATATCGTTCCTCCATGTATGTTAATAAATGGTGTGTTGCTTACATTTTCAGCAGGTCGCGGAAGGTCTCGAGGTTGGTTCGCACCTGCTCAAACCGCACCATCTGACGGTCCACCTCCACCAGCGTCAGGGGCAGGTCGGCGGCCTCGCAGGCCTTCTTGATCATCACATAGTCGAACTCCTCCGGGTCGCAGAACTTGGTCAGCACCACCAGAACACCCTTGGCGCTTCTCGCCTTGGCGGTGTCCACGATCCACTTCACCCGGTTCTTCTCCTGATCGTACAGCACAGAGCAGTTGCCCATGGCGGCGAACTTCTCGGCCAGCGCGTTCAGGGCGTCATCGCGCTCCGGTGCGTCGGTGCGGTACTGGCGGGACTGGGCGGCCACGTCGTCGGCCACGATGTGCAGACCCATTTCGTCCAGAATGGCGTTCAGCGCCGGGGCGTCCGTCAGGATGCCGGAGATGACGATGGGCAGCTTCTCGGCGGCGGGCGCGGCGGCCTCCAGCTTGGCGATGAGGGCCTCCACCAGATCGGTGTGCTCCTCCTTGGTCATGAAGAAGGCGCTCTTGAAGATGTCGCTGCGCTGGGCGGCGGTGATCTCCGGGTGAACAGCCAACAGCTCGTCGATCTTCCGCATGGCGGCGTTGTGGCGGTTGTAGACCTTGATGGAGGCAAGCAGCTTCTCCTCGGAGAAGGCGCCGCCCAGCTTCTCCAGGTCGCGGATCACGCGCTCATAGCCGGCCTTGGTATAGGCCACGCCGTAGGCGGGCTTGCGGTTCTGGGGATAGGTCATGGGGATGAAGGGGATGGATGGCACGGCGTACTTCCAGTTCTCGCCCACGGTCTTGAGGGTATCGCACAGGGAGGGGATGACGATAGCGGACGCGCCCTCGTAGGCACCGCTGATGCCCAGCTCCAGCAGGGACTGGACAATGGCGCACAGGAAGGCGGGGCAGTATTCCTTGGCGCGGTTCAGCGCTACATCGCCGCCCCACGCGCCCATGGGGACGAAGCCCATGGCGTGGATAAGCTCCTCGGGAGTGTAAACAGGAGCGCACAGCACGATCTTTTTGCCCTGGGCCAGATAGCCGTCCATCTGCGCGCGGGGAGAGGCTGCTGCCTCATGCAGCTTGTTGAGGATGTCGTTCATGCCTTACACTCCTTTCGCAGCCTTGTTGGCTTCCATGATCTCCGTCAGACCCTGCACACGGGTGTCGTACTGGGCCTCGGAGAAGTTGCGGGGGTCGGCCTGATCGCCGTCGAAGCTGACCACGGGGATATCGCAGGCCTTGCCGATCTGGCGGCTCATCTCGTACATGAAGCCGCTCCACAGCTTGCAGGAGCGGTTGGTATGCACCAGCATACCCTCCACGTGGTTGTCCTTGCAGAGCTTGATGCGCTTGTCGCGGCTCATCTCCAAATTGATGGCGTTGGGCACCTTGCAGTAGGCGCGGATCATCTCGTCAAAGGTGTTGTAGTCGAAGCCGAAGGCGTCGGCGTAGATGGTGGTGACCATGTTGATGCCCCGGGACTTCAGGCCGGTGCTGGTGGCACGCAGGTACGGCCAGCAGGCGATGCCCTCAAACATGATGCGGTACTTCTCCTCCGTGCGGAAGGTGGAGGTACCGTTCTTGTGGTTCTCCTCGTACTCCTTGAGCAGCGTCTCCATGGCGTCGGCGGCGGTGGACTTGCCCCGGGCCGTGACCATGACGGCCATGTGGTTCAGCAGGTCAAAGCCATTGAAGGGAGAGGGCACGTACTTGGCGCAGCCGGTGGCCGCCAGCCATGCGCGGCTGGAGCGGCAGGAGAAGCCGGTGACCTCCTTGAATTTCTCGTCGGACCACTTTTTGCCGGTGATCTCCTCCAGCTGCTTCACGGCGTCCCAGAACTGGCCGGTGACGTAGGCCACCTCCGCGTCGGACACCTCATAGTCGGGATTGAAGGGGATATCCAGCAGGATCATGGGGATATTCAGCTCACGGGCCAGGTTCTCGTACCACTTGATCATGCAGGAGCAGATGTTGCTGCAGCACAGCAGTACGTCGGGCATGGCCACGTCCTGCTCGGGACAGGACTTCAGCTTGGCGTAGGCCAGAGACACGCGGGCGTAGGCGCAGATGTCGTTGGAGTAGCCTTCGGACTCCGCCACCTCGCACATTCTCGTGCCCGCGCCGCGGGCGGCGATGCCGGCGGCCTGATTTTCGGGATACACGGTGGCGATGCCCATAGTCTCCGGGATCTCCACAGGGAAGTTGCTGGAGACCCAAGCCACCTTCTCGCCCCGCTTCTTGGCCTCGATGGCATCCACATAGGCGTCCGCCGCGATCTTGCCCAGCTTATACTTGGCGGAATTGGGATCCACCGGCTTAGGGGCCTTCTTCACTTCTTCTGCCATTTCAGTTCCTCCTCACAGCTTTTATCGAAACATATTTCTGCTTATTCATGTCGTCTGCTTATATGCCCACAGGGCCGCGCCGATGGCGCCGAAATACTGGGCCAGCGGATCCACACTGACGGGGACGTTCAGCTCGTCGCTGAGAGCCTGCCGCACCGCGTCGTTCCGGGCCACACCGCCGGAGAGACAGACCTGCTCCGTGACGCCCGCCCGCCGGGCCAGGGCCGCCACGCGGCTGGCCACGCTGCGGCAGATGCCTGCCACCAGGTCGGGGCGCTTGACGCCGTTAGCCAGCTGACTGATGACCTCGCTCTCGGCGAACACCGTGCAGGTGCTGGAGATAGCGGCGGGGGCCGCGGCCTTGGCGGCCTCGGCATCCAGATCGTCCACGTCCAGACGGAGGATAGAGGCCATCACATCCAGAAACCGCCCCGTACCGGCGGCGCACTTATCGTTCATGACGAAGTTCACCATCTTGCCGGAGGGCGACAGGGCGATGACCTTGGCATCCTGCCCGCCGATGTCGATGACGGTACGCAGGTCCGGGAACACGAAGCGCCCGCCCAGGGCGTGGGCCGTCAGCTCGCTGATCTCGCCGTCGGCGCCCTGGTAGTTCTTGCGGCCGTAACCGGTGACAAAGGCGCAGGCCATATCGGCCCGGGTCAGGCCGCTGGTCTGCCACAGCTGCGCCAGCGCCTCCTCCGGCCCGCCGGTGCCCAGGCCGCCGGTTTGGAGGCTGTGGGCCACCAGCTCTTTTCCGTCTTTAAGAACGGCGCACTTGGAAGTGGTGCTGCCGATGTCGATACCTAAGGTGTACATGGGGTCCTCCCTATTCTGTGCGGTCGGGCAGAAATACCCGCTCCCGCGGTGCGGAGATACTGCGCGCCGCACTGGTCTTACCAGTTTACTTATATTATACGGGTTTGTGAAATTTGCGTCAATTATGCGAATTGCCAAAGAAATAACAATTATTTGTGCATTGTACCGAGCCGCACTTTAAATGATTAAATCTTTCCGGATTTTTCCGGGACAATGTTGCGTTTTCTTTGGAAACTCGTCATGGCAGTATGGGAAAGCCGCATGGCGCGCTCGCGCCATGCGGCTTTCTGCGGTTCACGGCTCCAGGTCGTGTTTGTCCAGCTTCATGTTCCGGTAGGCCTTGGGCAGGCCGGGGGCGATGAGGGGAAAGGTGTTCTCCGTGTCAGACGTGGGCTGAATGTTATAGGTGCCGTACATATTCACCAGGTCGAAGCTGCTGCGCGGTACGCCGGGAAAGTGGTGGACGTCCGGTGTAGCGTCATAGGGAAAGCCCTCCCGGCTGCGCTTGCGTTTGGGCATAAAAATCACCTCCGGCCTTAGTATGGCCGGAGGCGGTGGGTTTATGAGCTTCAGCGGTAGACCTCCGCGTCGAAGTCGCGGACGATCTCGTCCCGCTTCTCGTCGCGGACGCAGACCAGATTTGTCTCGTCAAAAGCCAGGCGCATGGCGAAATCCTTGGCCTCGTAAATATCGTTTGTCTCGAAGAAGTCGCGATAGGCCTCCTCCGGCTCGTGGCTCTTGCGCCAGATAACGTGAAAACGCATAGAAATTCCTCCTGCAAAATGGGGGTAATTTTTAGTATACCCCCGCCGGAAACAAAAAGCAACGGTGGGTTTTGCCAAAAAACACAGTCAAAGTTCGTCACATTTTCCCCCGGGAAAGTTGTGATTTCTTCTTTCCCTACCCCACAAGATATTGTATAATAGCAGACGATATTTTGGAGAGACAGAGGTGGATCAGGGTGAAGATCGGATTTGACAACGAAAAGTACCTGCAATTACAGGCGGAGCACATCACGGCGCGGCGCGCCCAGTTCGGCGGCAAGCTGTATCTGGAGTTCGGCGGCAAGCTGTTTGACGACTATCACGCCTCCCGTGTGCTGCCGGGGTTCCAGCCGGACAGCAAGATACGGATGCTGCAGACGCTGAAGGACGACGTGGAGATCGTGGTGGCCATCTGCGCCGGGGACATCGAGAAGAACAAGATGCGCGGCGACCTGGGCATCAGCTACGACGTGGACGTGCTGCGGCTGATCGACGTATTCCGGGGGCTGGGCTTCTATGTGGGCAGCGTGGTCATCACCCAGTACGCCGGCCAGCCGGCGGCGGATGCCTTTATCAAGCGGCTGAGCGCCCTTGGCGTGAAGAGCTATAAGCACTATCCCATCGCCGGGTATCCCTCGGACGTGGCGCACATCGTGTCCGACGAGGGCCTGGGCAAGAACGAATACATTGAGACGACCCGGCCGCTGATCGTGGTAACGGCCCCCGGCCCCGGCAGCGGCAAGATGGCCACCTGCCTGAGCCAGCTGTACCACGACAACCGGCGGGGTATCCGGGCGGGCTACGCCAAGTACGAGACGTTCCCCATCTGGAACCTGCCGCTGAAGCACCCGGTGAACCTGGCCTATGAGGCGGCCACGGCGGACCTGAACGACGTGAACATGATCGACCCGTTCCACCTGGAGGCCTATGGCAAGACCACGGTGAATTACAACCGGGACGTGGAGATCTTCCCGGTGCTGGCGGCCATGTTCCGGATGATCCAGGGCGAGTGCCCCTACAAGTCCCCCACGGACATGGGCGTGAACATGGCGGGCTTCGCTATCGTGGACGACGCGGTGTGTCAGGAGGCCAGCCGGATGGAGATCCTGCGCCGGTACTACACCGGGTGCGTGGAACGGGCCAAGGGGCAGGCGGACGAGTGCGTGGTGCGGAAGCTGGAGCTGGTGATGCAGCAGGCGGGCGTGACGCCGGACATCTGCCCGGCGGTGGCGGCTTCGCTGGAAAAGGCGGAGGCCACCGGCAAGCCGGCGGGCGCCATGGTGCTGCCGGACGGCAGCGTGGTGACCGGGCGGACCTCCCCCCTGCTGGGCGCGTCGGCGGCGCTGCTGCTGAACGCGCTGAAGAAGATGGCGGGCATTGACCACAAGCTGGACCTGATCCCCTCGTCGGTGATCGAACCCATCAGCGCCATGAAAACCGGCTGCCTGGGCCACCGAAATCCCCGGCTGCACTCGGATGAGGTGCTGATCGCGCTGGCGATCTCCGGTCTGACAAACCCCCTGGCGGCCATGGTGCAGGCGCAGCTGAAGAACCTGCGGGGCTGCGAGGCCCATTTCTCGGTCATCATCTCCGAGGAGGACGCCAAGCTGTACAAGCGGCTGGGCATCAACGTCAGCTGCGAGGCGAAATATGAGGTCAAGAGCCTGTATCACAAGTAAATAAGCGTCTGTGCCCGCGCCGTGCGCGGGCACAGCTTTCTGAAAGGAGCACATATGCAGAGCATCGCACAGATATTGGCATCGGAGCTGGGCCAGCCGGTCCAGCACGTGGAAAACGTTATCGCCCTGCTGGACGAGGGCAGCACCATTCCGTTCATCGCCCGCTATCGGAAGGAACAGCACGGCTCCATGGACGACACCACCCTGCGGAAGCTGGAGGACCGGCTGCAATACCTGCGGAACCTGGACAAGCGGCGGCAGGAGGTCAAGTCCGCCATCGACGGGCAGGGCAAGCTGACCGAAGCACTGACGGCGGCCATCGACAGCGCCGCCACGCTGGCGGAGGTGGAGGACCTGTACCGTCCCTACAAGCAAAAGCGGCGCACCCGCGCCACGGTGGCCCGGGAGAAGGGGCTGGAGCCCCTGGCGCAGCTGCTGCTGGCGCAGGAGAAGGACTGTCCCGCGCCGGAGGCGGCCGCACAGGCGTACATCGATCCGGAGAAGGGCGTGGAGACCGCGACCGACGCATTGCAGGGCGCCAACGACATCATCGCGGAGATCATCAGCGACGACGCGGACATCCGCAAGGCACTGCGGGGCCTGCTGATGCGGCAGGGACGACTGAGGAGCCTTGCCGCCACGGAGGAGGACAGCGTGTACCGGCTGTACTACGACTTTGAGCAGGCCATTCCCAAGCTGGCGGGGCACCAGATCCTGGCCATCAACCGGGGCGAAAAAGAGGGGCTGCTCTCCGTCACGGTATTGCTGGACCGGGAGGCCGCGCTGCCGGCACTGCGGCGGGCGGTGGTAAAGCCCGGCTCGGCGGCCATGGAATTCATCAAGGCCGCCTGCGAGGACGCCTATGACCGGCTGATCTATCCGTCGCTGGAACGCGAGGCGCGGTCCGCCCTGACGGACAGCGCCAGCGAGGGCGCTATCGGACAGTTCGCGCTGAACCTGAAGCCGCTGCTGCTCCAGCCGCCGGTAAAGGGCCACGTGACCATGGGGCTGGACCCCGGCTATGCCCACGGGTGCAAGGTGGCGGTCATCGACGGCACCGGCAAGGTGCTGGACACCACGGTGGTCTACCCCACCTACGGCGAGCGCCAGAAGCGGGAGGCCATCGCCAAGCTGACGGCCCTGTGCAAAAAACACGGCGTGGCGCACATCGCCATCGGCAACGGCACCGCCAGCCGGGAGACAGAGCAGATGACGGTGGAGATGCTGCGGGGCCTTCCGGGCGTCAGCTATATGATCGTCAACGAGGCGGGCGCGTCGGTGTACTCCGCCGGCAAGCTGGCGGCGGAGGAGTTCCCGGACTACGACGTGAACCTGCGCTCGGCCATCTCCATCGCCCGGCGGTTACAGGACCCGCTGGCGGAGCTGGTGAAGATCGACCCCAAGGCCATCGGCGTGGGGCAGTACCAGCACGATATGCCGCAAAAGCGGCTGGACGAGGCACTATGCGGCGTGGTGGAGGACTGCGTCAACGCCGTGGGTGTTGACCTGAACACCGCCAGCGCCAGCCTGCTGGGCTATGTATCCGGGCTGAACGGCACCACGGCGAAGAACATCGTGGCGTACCGGGAGGCCAACGGCGCCTTCCCGGACCGGAAGCGACTTTTGAAGGTGCCGAAGCTGGGGCCCAAGGCCTATGAGCAGTGCGCGGGCTTTTTGCGGGTGCCGGAGAGCAAAAACGTACTGGACAACACCGGCGTACACCCGGAGAGCTATGGGGCGGCGGAGAAGCTGCTGGCCCTGTGCGGCTGCGGCGACGAAGACGTGCGCCGGGGCGCGGTGGACGGATTGATGCGGAAGGTGCAGGCCATGGGCGAGGCAAAGGTAGCCGAAGAGATCGGCGTGGGCGTGCCCACACTGCGGGACGTGGTGAAGGAGCTGATGAAGCCCGGACGTGACCTGCGGAGCGACCTGCCGGCACCCATTCTCCGCACCGATGTGCTGGACATGAAGGACCTGAAACCCGGCATGGTGCTCACCGGCACGGTACGGAATGTCATCGACTTCGGCGTATTCGTGGACATCGGCGTGCATCAGGATGGGCTGGTACACATCTCGCAGGTGTGCAGCAGGTTCATCAAGCACCCCTCCGAGGTGGTGGCCGTGGGCGACATCGTGAAGGTGCTGGTGCTGGACGTGGACGAGAAAAAGCACCGCATCAGCCTGTCCATGAAGCAGGTGAAGGAATAAAAAAGAAACCGCCCTGGAGGGCGGTTTCTTTTTTATGCGTCTTTTACTCGATGACGGGAAGCTTTTTGACCACGGCGGCGCAGCGGGGGCACAGGTCGGGGTGCTCGCTGTCGCTGCCCACGGTGGGCAGGACCTTCCAGCAGCGGGCGCACTTGGCACCGTTGGCGGGGCGAACGGCCACCTTCTGCTCCGCGTCCACGTCCACGCGGACCTGGGAGACGATAAACAGATCGGCCACCTGGGCGGCGTCCATGGATGCCAGGAAGCCATCCTCCGGCGTAACGGTCAGGTCCACCTCAGCCTCCAGGCTCTTGCCGATGGTCTTGTCGGCACGGGCGGTCTCCAGCGCGCCGTTGACGGCGGTGCGGAGGGCGGCGATACGGGCCCAACGGGCCATCTCGTCCTCGGAGAGGGCGTAGCCGTTGTAGGGCAGCACCATCTCGTTGAACAGGACGTTGCGCGCGTCATCGCAGGAGCGATGGGGCATGGCCAGCCAGATCTCATCGCAGGTAAAGGCCAGAATGGGGGCAAACAGGCGGGTCATGGCGTCCAGGATCAGGAACAGGGCGGTCTGGGCGCTGCGGCGGGAGAGGCCCTCGGCCTCGTCGCAGTACAGGCGGTCCTTGAGAATATCGAAGTAGAAGGAGCTCAGGTCCACCACGCAGAAGTCGTTGATCATGTGGGACACCACATGGAACTCGTAGTTGTCGTAGGCGGCATAAGCCTTGGTCAGCAGGTCGTTCAGGCGGGTGATGGCCCACTTGTCCAGGGGCAGCATCTCGCCCGGCTCCACCAGATGATCGGCGCCGAAGCCAGTCAGGTTATCCAGGCAGAACTTGGCGGTATTGCGGAACTTCAGGTAGTTCTGGCTCAGCTGCTTGAAGATCTCGTCGGAGCAGCGGACGTCCACGTGGTAGTCGGAGCTGCCGGCCCACAGACGCAGCAGATCGGCGCCGTACTTGTTGAAGATCTCGGCGGGATCCATGCCGTTGCCCAGAGACTTGTGCATGGCCTTGCCCTCGCCGTCCACGGTCCAGCCGTGGGTGACGCACTCCTTGAACGGTGCGCCGCGGCCCAGAGCGCCCACGGCCACCAGCAGGGAGGACTGGAACCAGCCGCGATACTGATCCAGGCCCTCGATGTACATGGTGGCAGGCCAGAAGCCCTGATCGCGCTCCATGGCGGCAAAGTGGGTGGAGCCGGAGTCGAACCAGCCGTCCAGCGTGTCCGTCTCCTTATCAAATCCGGCGGCCTTGCCGCAGTGGGGGCAGGTGAAGCCCTTGGGCAGGATGTCGGCGGCGTCTCTGTCGAACCAGGCGTTGGAGCCCTCCTTCTCGAACAGCCCGGCCACGGCCTCGATGCTCTCGGGGGTGCAGACGGGCTTGCCGCAGTCCTTGCAATAGAACACGGGGATCGGCAGGCCCCAGCGGCGCTGGCGGCTGATGCACCAGTCGGTGCGCTCCAGGATCATGGAGCGCATACGGTCCTTGCCCCAGGCGGGCACCCAGCGGACGTCCTCGCAGGCGGCGATGGCCTCGTCCTTGAAGCTGTCCACGGAGCAGAACCACTGGGGGGTGGCACGGAAGATGATGGGCTGCTTGCAGCGCCAGCAGTGGGGGTAGCTGTGGACGATGTCCTCGCTGGCGAACAGAGTGCCGTTGTCCTTCATATCCTGCAGGATGACGGGGTTGGACGCATCGGTGGTCATGCCCTCGTACTTGCCGGCGTAGGCGGTGTGCTTGCCCTGATCGTCCACGGGCACTACCATGTCCATGCCGTAGCGCTTGCAGGTCACATAGTCATCGGCACCGAAGCCGGGTGCGGTGTGGACGCAGCCGGTACCGGAGTCCATGGTGACGTAATCCGCCAGCACCAGGCGGGAGGTCTTGGGCAGGAAGGGATGGTCGGCCAGCATGTTCTCGAAGAAGGAGCCGGGGTGCGTCTCCACGATCTCATAGCTGTCAAAGCCGCCGATCTTCATGACCTTCTCGACCAGTGCCTCGGCCATGATGTACATCTCGCCGTTGGGCGCCTTGACCACGGCGTAGCTCTCGTCGGGGTGCAGGGCGATGGCCAGGTTGCCGGGCAGGGTCCAGACGGTGGTGGTCCAGATCACGAAGTACAGCTTGCTGTGGTCCAGATGGCCCAGCTTGCCCTGATCGTCGTGCATGGGGAACTTGACGTAGACGGTGGTGCAGGGGTCGTCCTTATACTCGATCTCCGCCTCGGCCAGGGCCGTCTCGTCGTGGGGGCACCAATACACGGGCTTCAGGCCCTTGTAGATGTGCCCGTTCTGATACATCCTGCCGAACACACGGACCTCCTGGGCCTCGAAGCCGGGATCCATGGTCTTGTAGGGGTGCTCCCAGTCGCCCACCACGCCCATGCGCTTGAAGCCGTCGCGCTGGACATCGATGTAGTGGTCGGCAAACTCATGGCAGGCACTGCGGAACTCAGAGACGCTCATGGCCTTGTGGTTCAGCTTGTTCTGCTTGATGATGGCGGACTCGATGGGCATACCGTGGTTGTCCCAGC
>OBAR01000859.1_pt1 | contig 30776 bp, 19 predicted proteins | sample 1517911 | NCBI WGS metagenome assembly OBAR01 (sample SAMN04571709, study PRJEB22368) | human gut metagenome | biome: human gut; material: stool | host: Homo sapiens | place: Luxembourg | collected 2012-10-26
GGGGCGTTGCCCCAAACCCCACAAGGGACGCTGTCCCTTGACCCTGCAAGGGGCAGACGAAAAGGGACGAAGTCCCCCCTTGACCCCTTTCCGCGATTGAGTTGGTCGCGCTTTCATGCTCCTTCTGCGTGCAGCTTTTTGGCGCTTCGCCTAAGCCCTTGTTTACTCCCCCAGCTTTCCATGAAGAACCGAAAAGTTCGCAATTGCTCGGTGTTGCCATAACCAAAAAGCCCTGCCGCATTCACGACAGAGCCTTTTTGTGCCTTGATTACGCCTTGCCAGCGCAGCCCAGCACATCCACCATCTTGTGGGCGACCATCGCCTTCACCGCGGCGCGGGCAGGCTTCAGGTACTGACGGGGGTCAAAGTGATCCGGATGTTCCGCAAAGTACTTGCGGATGCTCGCGGTCATCGCCAGACGAATGTCGGAGTCGATGTTGATCTTGCAGACCGCCATCTTCGCCGCCTTCGCCAGCTGCTCTTCCGGAATGCCAATTGCGTCGGGCATATTGCCGCCGAACTGGTTGATTTCCTTCACGAACTCCTGCGGGACAGAAGAAGCGCCGTGCAGGACGATCGGGAAGCCAGGCAGACGCTTGGAGCATTCTTCCAGCACCTCGAAGTGCAGCTGGGGCTTCTGACCGGGCTTGAACTTGTACGCGCCGTGGGACGTGCCGATGGCAATCGCCAGCGAGTCGCAGCCCGTGCGGGTCACAAACTCTTCGACTTCTTCCGGATGGGTGTACATTTCCTGACCATGCTCCACCTTCACGTCGTCTTCGACGCCGGCGAGCGTGCCGAGTTCCGCCTCGACGACCACGCCGTGGTCATGGGCATACTCGACGACCTTGCGGGTCAGGGCGATATTATCCTCAAAGGACTTGGAGGAAGCGTCAATCATGACGGACGTGAAGCCGCCGTCGATGCAGCTCTTGCACAGCTCAAAGCTGTCGCCGTGGTCAAGGTGCAGCGCAATCGGGATATCGGGGTTCTCGATAACCGCCGCTTCCACCAGCTTCACCAGATAGGTGTGGTTGGCATACGCGCGCGCGCCCTTGGACACCTGCAGGATGACGGGAGCCTTCAGCTCACCCGCCGCCTCGGTGATGCCCTGAATGATTTCCATGTTGTTGACGTTGAAAGCGCCGACCGCATAGCCGCCGTCATACGCCTTCTTGAACATTTCCTTCGTCGTAACAAGCGCCATTGGATTTTCCCTCCTGATGCAATAATGTAGGGGTTTCCACCGAATCTATTATAGCACATTCTGCCGAAATAGAAAAGGGGGTTTTTTCACAAGTTGTATTTTCTTTCACAAAGTTTTGGAGAAAAAAACGACCTCATCCCCCTTTTCGGCAAATGAAGCCGTATCAGCACGCAAAAGCAGCCTGAAAGAGAAGTCCACTCAATCGCGCGAAAGGGTCAAGCGTAGGGATTTCGTCCCGTTTCATTCGCCCCTGGGTTTCCCCCAATTAACACGCGGAAGCAGCCTGAAAGAGAAGTCCACTCAATCGCGCGAAAGGGTCAAGGGAGGAACTCCCTTGCAGGGTGCAGGGGCAGCGCCCCTGCTGGAGACCAGAGGCAAAGCCTCTGGTCATTGCCCCTCTTCCGTCCGCTCCACCGTGCCGACGTAGATGATTTCGCTCTTTGCCTTGTAGGTGTCGGTGTACATCAGCTTGCGCTCGGTTTCCGCGCCGCCCACATACTTCACCAGGTAGCTTTCCACCACACAGCCGTCGGTTGCCTTGCGGTAGGTGTACTCTTGGTCAACATAGGTGGCGTAGGTGTGGTTCGTGTCCTTGCGGTATTCCGGCTCGGTCGGGGCGGGCAGGGTCTGCACCGTCACCGTTTCCAGCTCGTACTTCACGCCCTTGCCGAGGCTCTCGCCGTAAATCGACACCACGCACACCTTGTGCGACTTGTCGTAGCGGCTGTCCTTCATCACCGTCGCGACGATGAAAATCGTGCTGTTCGTGTCGTTGCGGAACTTGAAGTCAATGCGGTTGTCGGATACCGTCGCGTCCTTGCCGTAGTCGGTGTAGCCCACCGCGTCGGAGTGCGGCTCGCGCTTGAGAATCGTCATGTTCGCCTTCGCCGCCGCGAGGTACATCGTCGTGCTTGCCTGACACACGCCGCCGCCATAGCCCATGCGCTGATCGCCATACGCGTACTCAATCGCCTGATAGAAGCCGTTTGCCTTCGTGCGCTTGCCCACAACCGTATTGAAGGAGAATGTTTCGCCCGCTGCAAGCATCTTGCCGTTGATGCGCTCGAACGCCACCTGAATGTTCAGGTTGCGCTCTTCCGTGCTGGTGGTCGAAATCGGGGTGTACGCCGTCGCGCGCAGCTGAATCTGCGGCTCCAGCATGGCTTTGGTCGTGGTCGGCTGAAGCTCGCGCGTCGTCAGCTCCACCTCGCCGCTGACCAGGGACGACATCATCTGGTACACCTGATTTTTCGCCTCGGTCGTGTCCATATAGCGCCCGACGGTCTCCGGCTGAATCGTCAGCGGATTGTTGAAATTGTTGTAATCGAAGATAATATGCGCATCCACCGGCTGGATGTACGCCTGCTGCGCGATGCTGAGCAGGATGTTGTCAATCACCACATTGTCGCCGCTGGGCGTGGCGGAATAGCCCTCGTAGGGATTTTCCGCCAGCGCGTCCATCGTGGCTTTGCGCGCGTCAATGCCGCCTTCTGTGTGCCCCGGCTGCCACGCCGCGTCGAGGGCTTCCCGCACATCGACGGTCATGTTCAGGTCGGCGCTCGTGATTTCCCTCACCAGCTGACCGGCGTACATCAGGCGCACCTTCCACGCGTCGCGCTGCTGATTCGCGTGCGCCGTGACCGCCTCTTCCGCCTCCGCGCGGGTCATGCCGCCGAGGTGGATGCCGTCCACATACACGTTCGGGACGTACTTGTCGTCATACGCCGTCACCGACGCGACCAGTGCTTCCCGCTCGTTCTGCTCCTGGATGGCATTGCTGATGGCGCCGCCCGCCGCGACCAGCCCGCAAATTACCGCCACCGCGCACGCGCAGAACAGGATGCGCTTGAGCAGCTTTTGCCCCGACGGCTTGCGGCGGACAGGCTCGTTCTTCGGCTCGCGATGCTCCGGATTGAAGCCCCCCAGCCCCGTCGGCGGATGATTGCCGCCGCCATTGCCGCCGCTTCCGCCATTGCCGTTCGCCGGATACTGCGGAAAATTCACCGGATACATCGGCTGCTGCCATCCGCCATAATTCTGCTGCGGATACGGCGGATTCTGCGGGCGCTGCGGATTCATCGGCTGATTGGGCATCATCTGCCCGCCGCGAATCGGCTGATTGCGCCCAGTGTTCATGCTTGTCGGGTTCTGCCCCCACGAGAACTGCTCCAATTGGTGCGCCGCATCGAGCGGCTGCACGCCGTTGTTCCAGCCCTGCTGCGGCTGCATGGGCGTCCCCTGCACGCCGCGGAAGCCGCACATTTTCCCGCTTTGCGCATATTGGCTCCCCTGCCCCGGCTGATTCATCCCCTGCGGGCGCATCGGCTGAGCCGCACTCATCGGCTGAGCCGCACCCATCGGCTGAGCCGCACTCATCGGCTGAGCCGCGCTCATCGGCTGAGCCGCACTCATCGGCTGAGCCGCGCTCATCGGCTGCATGGGCGGATTGGCGCTCTGCTGCACCGGGGGCGGCTGCGGATTCCGGCGCGGCGGATTTGTCGGCTGCATGGGCGCGTCTTCCGTGCGGATAAGGGGGATGCTGTTGTCCAGCGTCTGCTGCCCGGCATACTGCGCCGCGTTCAGCTGCGTGCGGCGGCGGCGCGGCTGCTTGTTGTCGTTGAATTCGGACATGGTTTCAGCACCCCTTTCTGATGGCAATTCGGTATTTCTTCATCTTATATCTATCACATGATTTGAGCAGTTGCCACTGCTTGCAGCAATTTCTCCACATCATCGGCCGCCCTCGCCCACATCGGCGCGGTGCAGCCGACCATGCCGTGGCGGTCGCCATCGCCATGGAAGTCACTGCCGCCGGTGACCAGAAAGCCCATACGCCGCGCGGTCAAATCCAGCAGGGGCGTGGCGCGTCCGGCGGATGGGTGGTAAACCTCAACGCCCCGCAAGCCCTGCTCCTGCCAAACGCCGAGCAGGTGGCGCAGCAGCGCGCCGGTCTTCTCCAGCTCCATCGGGTGCGCCAGAACGGGCACGAAGCCGCTTTCCCGCATCAGCGGCAGCGCCTCCGCCATGCTCAAGCGCTCCCCCGCCACATAGGCCGTTGCGCCATCCGCCAGAAAGCGGTCAAACGCCTCGCGCGTGTCCACCACATAGCCGTGGCTGACCATCGCGCGGGCGATATGCGGCCGACCGACGCTGCCCTTGGCTTCGCGTGCGATTTCGTCGTAATCCAGCGGATAGCCCAGCGCGTTCAGCTTCTCCACCATCTGCCGCGCGCGTCCGAGCCGCATTTGGGACAGCGCCCGAACCTTGCGGTGCAGGGGCGTATCCGTCCCGCGCCCGTAGCCGAGCAGGTGCAGGCCGGGCATATCGCGCAGGGACAATTCGACGCCTTGCAGAATCGGCATCGGCGTGGGTTTTCCCAGCAGCTGCGCCGCGCCGTCAAACGTGTCATGGTCGGTCACGGCAAGGAGCGTCACGCGGTGCTTGTCCGCCAGCGCCACCAGCTCCGCGGGCGTAAGCAGCCCGTCGGAGGCAGTGGTGTGGGTGTGCAAATCAGGCTTCATGGGGAGCATCCGGGTGATTTTCGGGCGCATCCGCCGTCTTTTCGGGGGCTTCCGCGCTCTTTTCAGGCGTTTCGGCGGACTTTTCGGAATTCTCTTCCTTCTTTTCGTCCGCCATATCCTGCATCATCACATCGCCCGTGGTGCGGGTGTCGGCATCCTGAATATCCGGCAGCGCACCCGTTTCCATCAGGGTGACGAACTCGCGGCGGCTGATGGTGTCGTACTTGAGCAGCGCGTCCACCAGCTTCTCCATGCGGTCGCGGTTGGCGCTCAAGGCGTCCACCGCCTTCTGGTAGCATTCCTCCAGCAGGCGCTTGACTTCCGCGTCGATGCGCGCCGCCATTTCTTCGCTGTACCCGCGGCTCTGCCCGAACTCCATGCCGACGAACACTTCCTGATCGCCGTCAAGATAGACCGGGCCCAGCTTTTCGCTCATGCCGAACTGCGTCACCATGCGGCGGCAGACCTCCGTCGCCTTTTTCAGGTCGCTCGTTGCGCCGGTGGTGAACTCGCCCAGATAAAGCTGCTCCGCGGCATGACCGCCCAGCCCCATCGCCACGAAGTCCATCAGCTGGCTGTAAGTCTGCAAATCGTCCTCTTCCGTCGGCAGGGACAGCGTGTAGCCGCCCGCCTGCCCGCGCGGGACGATGGTAATCAGGTGCACCTCGTCGCAGTTGGGCAGGACGTGCCCGACGATGGCGTGACCCGCCTCGTGGATGGCGACCATGCGCTTGTCGCGCTGCGTCACCTTGTGGCTGCGCTTCTCCGGGCCCATCTGCACGCGGGAGATTGCCTCCACCAGCGTCTGCTGATTGATGGCCTTCAAGCGCCCGCGCGCCGCCAGAATCGCGGCTTCATTCATGATGTTTTCCAGCTCCGCGCCGGTGGAGAAGGGTACACGCTTGGCGATATTCTCCAAATCCACATCATCCGCAAGGGGCTTGCCCTTGGCGTGCACCTTCAGGATGGCAACACGCCCCGCCATATCGGGGTAATTGACGAGAATCGTGCGGTCAAAGCGGCCGGGACGCAGCAGCGCGGGGTCAAGAATGTCGCGGCGGTTCGTCGCCGCCATGACAATAACGCCCTCGTTGATTGCGAAGCCGTCCATCTCGACCAGCAGCTGGTTCAGCGTCTGCTCGCGTTCGTCGTGTCCGCCGCCCAGACCCGCGCCGCGATGGCGACCCACCGCGTCAATCTCATCAATAAAGATGATGGAGGGGGCAGCGCGCTTGGCTTGGTCGAACAGGTCACGGACGCGGCTCGCGCCCACGCCCACGAACATCTCCACAAAGTCAGAGCCGGAAATGGAGAAGAACGGCACGCCCGCCTCGCCCGCAACCGCCTTTGCCAGCAGGGTTTTGCCCGTGCCGGGCGGGCCGATGAGCAGCACGCCCTTGGGGATGCGCGCGCCCATGTCAATGTACGCCTTGGGGTTGCGCAGGAAGTCCACCATTTCCTTGAGTTCTTCCTTCTCTTCCTCCGCGCCCGCGACATCGGCGAACGTCACCTTGTTCTTGTTCGGGTCATGGATGCGCGCCCGGCTTCTGCCGAAGTTCATCACCTTGCCGTTGCCGCCGGTCTGCGCGCGCATAATCAGCCAGAACATCACGCCGCAGAGCACCAGCGAAATCGCCAGCGGAATCAAATCATACCACCACGGGGTGGTCAGCGGCTGACGGTAGATGATGGTGAACGGCAAATCCTTGACGGACACCTCGTCCAGCGGCTTATTAAGCTTCGCCGCCTGCATCTGCCGCGCGGTGACGATGAAATCAGCGCCGATGGTGGTTTCAAAATCGTAGTTTTTGTCAGGGAAATCCGCGTCGGCGACCGTTGTTGTTGTCGTCACGCCCACCAGCGACGTGCCGCGGATGGCGACGGAGCGAACCTGCCCCTCCTCAATCATCGTCAGCAGCTGGGGATAGGTGATGCGGCGGTCACGGATATTGCTGCCAAAGCCGTTGGTAAACAGCATCGAAATGGTGAGCACCATCAGCAGCAAAACCGCGACGTAGCCGAACATCCCGCGAGACTTCTTCAATGTGAGCATCCTCCTTCCGTTCCAGCGCCATCCGCCTGCTGCGGCATATACCCATACAGACGAATGACGTGCGCGGAAAAATCCATCTTAACAAAAATTTTATCTTTTTCGGGGAAGAATCGGCTGATTTATTCGCGCGCCGCGCCGTATACGCGGCTGTCCAGCACGCCGATATCCGGCAGATTGCGGTACTTCTCGGCAAAATCCAGCCCGTAGCCGACGACGAACTCATCCGGAATCTTGAAGCAGTGGTAATCCACCGTCAGGTTGTGTTCGGGATTGCGGCGGTCGGGCTTGTCCAGCAGCGTCGCAATGCGGATGGAGGACGCGCCGCGACCCATCAAATACTTGCTGAGGTAGAACAGCGTGTTGCCGCTGTCCACAATATCCTCCACAATCAGCACGTCGCGCCCCTTGATGGACACGGACAGGTCTTTCTCCAGATTGACCACGCCGGAGGACTTGGTGGAGTTGCGATAGCTCGACAGCGCCATGAAATCCAGCGTCACGGGCAGATCGACCTCGCGGATGAGGTCGGAGAAGAAGACGCTCGCGCCCTTCAAAATGCAGACCATCACCAGATCACGCCCCTGATAGTCGCGGGTGATTTCCCGTCCCAGCTGGGCAACGGCCTTCTGGATGTCCTCACGCTTGACGAGAATCTTCGTCATGTCTTGATACAGCTTGGCATTGGTGTCCATCGTGTTGTCCTCCTAATATTATATGTGAGTATCAGTTGCTCTTGTCTTCGCGCAGGGGTGCGCCGCACACCTTGCACTGCTCCAGGTTTTTGTACGGTTCGTCGTCAATCTGCGTCCACTTGAAGGATGCCGTCAGCGGGCGATACCGCTGATTGATGGACGCACAGTTCGGGTCGATGTGGTAATACGTTCCGCCGTTTTGGTTGTAGTAGAGAATCAAGTCCGGATGGCTGGTGTTCAGCACGGGCTGGGTGGCAAGGGCGTTGGTCGGGGTGGCGGTGCTTTCCTGCTCGTTGCTTTGCAGCGTCGCGGGGTCAACGTACCACACGCCGTCTTCCTTGACCATGCGCACCTTCCACAGGTAGACGCTTTCACCCAGGGTGTTGTTCTTGTTGATGACGGCGCGCACCGTCACCATGCGGGCGATGTCGTTCGATGTGCCCGTGATGGCCGTGAAATCCCAGCTGACGGGCGTGCGGTTGGTCAGCACCTCGCCGAAGAGCTTCTGCGTCACCGCGTCCGTGCCGCCCTTGATGCTGCTGCGCCACGACGGGGCCGTCAGGTTGACCATTTGGCTGATGGCGTTGTTCTTCCACAGCGTGAAGAAGGAATGCAGCTGCGCGTAGCACTCCTCGGAGTCATCCACAGGCGTCGCGGTGGGCGTGGGCGAGGGATTGGGCGTGTCCGTCGCGGTCAGGTTGACATCGAGGTTATTGCCCGATGTACTCCCCTGCTGCATCTGACCGGACTGATTCGGCTGCGCGGGGTTCTGATTGTCCGCCGCGTTCGTCGCCAGTGCGCTGACGAGGCAGACGACCGCCGCCGACGCCAGCAAAAGCGACAGCACCAGCCGCGCGTTGGGCGTGACCAGCTCGCGGAGCCACATCGCGGCGATGCTCGCCACCGCGCCGACGAGGACGACCCACTTCACCGCCGTCCACGCAAAGACCATGCTTAAAATGAAGAGAATCGGCAGCACGCCGAACATCAATACTTTTGCAATCGTATCCCACGGAATTTCCCTGTGCGCCGCCGGCTGCACCCGGAAGCCGCTGCGCCCCGACGTCGGGTACACGCGCTGACCGTCGGGGGTGTACTGCGCGTACTGCTGCTCCGGCGGCAAATCCGTTTCCTGCGGATTCTGCTGGCTGTACCCCTGCTGATACCCCTGCTGCTCGTAGGGCTGCTGATACCCGCCGGGCTGCACAAACCCCTGCTGGTCATACGGCTGCTGCTGATAAGGCTGCTGGGCGTATGGCTGCTGATACCCCTGCTGCTCATAGCCCTGCCCATACGGCTGCTGATAACCTTGCTGCTCGTAGCCCTGCTGACCGTATGGCTGCTGATAACCTCCGTATGGCTGCTGGTATCCCTGCTGACCATAAGGCTGTTGATAGTCCGCATACCCCTGCTGCCCATAGCCGTTTTGCGGCGCGTAGCCCTGACCATAGGCATCATTGGGCGCGTAGCCGCCATTCGGGGCATAGCCCTGCGCCGGCGGATAATTGCCCTGCGAAAAACCAGGCTGCTGAGGATTCTGTCCGGCGTCCCCGGCGCCATCATAGGGTGGACGGCTGTTGCTCATCCGGCTTCCTTTCCTTTCTTCCGCGCGTTTGTGCGCGAAGTTCCCTGCCGCGCCTTGTGCGGAGGGCATTTTGTCCCTCCCGCGCGCGGACTTTCACGCAAGCGCCTGCTTCGCGCTTTACATGATAACGCATCTTACAGTATAGCACAAAAAAATGGCTTGTAAATAATAAATCGGAAAAATTCACGGTTTGTTCGCCTGTAAGATGGAAAGAATTCCACTTCCGTGCGATTTTTATTCCGCATTCCGCATTCCAATTTCCGAATTTGCCCCCTTGCAAAACGTCCCAACCTATGGTAAGATAGAGCGTGCCGACGAAAGTCAGCGAAATATTGGAAGCGATGACCGGGAAACAGTAGCGCGTGCAAGTCCCCTTCCTATTTCCAAATGAGAATGTGCCAAGATGCGAAGCGAATTTTTTCTGCTGGCTAACGGGAGTGAAACGCAGCGTAGCAGCGCTACGCTAAGTGGAACGAGCGGACGCCAGAAGGAAAAAGGCGCGAGCAGATGGCACAGGCGAATGCAGGAAATAGGATATCAGAGAGCCGCCGGGTGGTGCGAGGTGGCAGGGCGCACGGCGTGAACCTTCATCCCGTGAGTTTTTGGGCGTGGGCAGCCTTATCGCCTATCAAGCGGCGGCAGCGGGATTTTTTCCTTTGCCGCAAGACGAGTGGTACCGCGGATTCAGTCCGTCTCATCAAACGATGGGACGGGCTTTTTTCATCCAACTGTAAGGAGGAACATCCGGAATGAACGAGAAGATCGAAGCCCTGAAAAGCAGCTTTGATTCCGAGCTGAAGAAGATCGCCAACATGGTGGATCTGGAAGCCCTGCGCGTGAATTACCTCGGCCGCAAGGGCAAAGTGACCGACGCGCTCAAAGGCATGGGCGGCTTGACCGACGAGCAAAAAAAGACCGTCGGGCGCGAGACGAACGAGCTGAAAACCGCCATCACCGTCGCCTTGGCGGAAAAGCTGGAAGCGCTCAAGGCGCAGGAATTGCAGCGCGAAATCAACGCCCTGCCCGAATTTGACATTTCCATGCCGCCGGACATGACCCGCGGGTCGTATCACCCGATTACGCTGGTGCAGCGCCAGTGCGAGCAGGTGTTCAAGTCGATGGGCTTCACGGTGGAGGATTACGCCGAGGTCGTGACGGACTACGAGTGCTTCGAGAGCCTGAACATTCCGAAGTTCCACCCCGCGCGCGACATGCAGGACACCTATTATCTGGACAACGGGCAATTGCTCAAAACGCAGACCTCCGCCGCCCAGAACGCCATCTACCGCCGCTACCGCGACGCGCTGGTCGACGGTGGCGTGCCGATTAAGGCGATTTTCCCCGGCCGCTGCTTCCGCAACGAGGCGACCGACGCCTGCCATGAAAACACGTTCTTCCAGATGGAAGGCATCATGGTGGACAAGGACATTTCCATCGCGAACCTGATTTACTTCATGAAAACGATGCTGAGCGAGGTGTTCCGCAAGGACATCAAAGTCCGCCTGCGTCCGGGCTTCTTCCCGTTCGTTGAGCCGGGCTTTGAGCTGGATATTTCCTGCCTCATCTGCGGCGGCACAGGCTGCCCGTCGTGCAAGCATTCCGGCTGGCTGGAGCTGTGCCCCTGCGGCATGATTCACCCCGAAGTATTGAAGGCCGGCGGCATCGACCCGGAGCAGTACACCGGCTTCGCGTTCGGCTTGGGCATGACGCGCCTTGCCATGATGAAGTACGGCGTGAAGGACATTCGCGACCTGAACAGCGGCAGCCTGACGCGCCTGGCGCAGTTCACGGACGACGAGTAATGCGGAGGAAAGACGAACATGCTGATCTCAATGAACTGGATTTCCGACTTCGTTGACCTGACGGGTCTTGACAAGATGGCGCTGATTCGCCAGTTCTCCCTGTCCACGGCGGAAGTTGAGAATGAAATTTTCCACAAGGGCGCGGATTTGTCCGGCGTTGTCGCCGCGCAGATTGTCAGCGTAGAGAATCACCCCGAATCCCACAAGCTGCACCTGCTGAAGGTGGACGCGGGCGACGGGCAGCTGACCGACGTGGTCTGCGGCGCGCCGAACGTGCAGCTGGGCATGAAAACCGCGTTCGCCAAGGTGGGCGCGCAGCTGGGCGACATCACCATCAGCCCGCGCAAGCTCGCCGGGTACACGTCCTACGGCATGTGCTGCTCGGAGAAGGAAATCGGCATCAGCGACGACAATTCCGGCATCATGGTCATCCCGGAGGATGTTCCCTGCGGCACGGATTTGAAGGCGCTCTACCCCATTGACGATATTATCTTCGAGGTGGACAACAAGTCCCTGACGAACCGCCCCGACCTGTGGGGGCACTACGGCATGGCGCGCGAGTTTTCTACCCTGTCCGGCCGTCCGCTGAAAGCCCTGCCCGTGGCGGATTTGGCGGCGTACAACAATCTGCCCGCCATCGACATGAAGATTGAAGACCCGCTGTGCCAGCGCTACTCCTGCCTGCGGGTGGAGAACATCAACCGCCACGTCAGCCCGATGGCGATGCGTATCCGCCTGAACTACTGCGGTATGCGCGACATCAACTTCCTCGCCGACCTGACGAACTACCTGATGCTGGAAATGGGGCAGCCGATGCACGCCTTCGACAGCCGCAAGGTGGAGAAAATCCGCATCCGCCGCTTCCCGGAGAGCTTCCCTTTCCAGACGCTGGACAAGGTGGAGCGCACCATCGACCCGAACACGCTGATGATCTGCAACGGCGACAAGCCGGTTGCCATCGCGGGCATCATGGGCGGTCTGGACAGCGAAATCGTCGATGACACGACGAGCCTGACGCTGGAATCCGCCACGTTCGACGCGGCGTCCGTCCGCAAGAGCAGCGTCCGCCTCGCCCACCGCACCGACGCCTCCGCCCGCTACGAAAAGAGCCTTGACCCGGAAATGACGACCGTCGCCATCGCCCGCTTCGTCAAGCTCCTCCAGGAATACGACCCGGAAATGCGCGTCACCTCCCGCCTGACCGACGAGTACGCCTTCCACTATCCGAAGGTGCAATTGTCCTTTGACAAGGCGTTTGTTGACCGCTATACCGGCATCAACATTTCCTCCGACGAAATCATGCACACGCTGACCGCGCTGGGCTTCGGCATGACGCGGGACGGCGATTCCTTCACCGCGGACGTCCCCTCCTGGCGCGCGACGAAGGACGTAACCATCAAGGCGGATATCATCGAGGAAATCACCCGCATTTACGGCTACGACAACTTCGACCTGCACACGGCGGAATCCCCGCTCTACCCGGTTCGCATGTCCACCGAAAAGACGGTGGAGGACAAATTGAAGGACATTCTCGTCAAGCGCTATTCGCTGCACGAGGTGCATTCCTACATCTGGCAGTACGCCGACGACTACAAGAAGCTCGGCATTGCCGTTGAGGACAACGTGAAGCTGCTCAACGCCTCCAACCCCAACATCGAGACGCTGCGCCGCTCCATGATTCCCACCCAGCTGTGCCAGGTGAAGGGCAACACGGGCTATGCGCCGTCGTTCGGCATCTTTGAAATCGGTCACGTCATCGACGGTGTGGACGAGAACAAGCTGGCGAAGGAGCACAAGAAGCTGTGCGTGACGCTCTTCAGCAAGGTCGATAACGTGGAAACGCTGTATTTCCGCCTGCGCGACATGCTGTGCGTCGCCGTGAGCGACATCCTGCACAAGGATTTGTCCTTCCACGCAATGACCGCGACCCACTCCTATGAGCATCCGAAGAACCTGAACGCCATCGTGCTGGACGGCGTTGACCTCGGCGAAATCGGCGTGGCGCACCCGGTTGTCGGCAAGAACATCGACAAGAAGGCGGCGATTGTGTTTGCCGAAATCGACATGGAAGCGCTTGCGTCCATCGCGCCCGCGCCCATCGTCTACCGTGAGCCGTCCCGCTTCCCCGGCATGGAGCAGGATTTGACCTTCGTGGTCAATCGCTGCCAGCCGATTCTGGACGCGGTGAAGGCGGAGAACTCCCCGCTGGTGCAGAAAGTGACCGTGCTGGGCACATACAGTGACATCACCGGCAAGACCATCACGATTCGCCTCTCCTTCTCGCACCCGGAGCGCACGCTCACCCGCGACGAAGTGCAGGCGGTTGTTGACGGCGTGGTTGCGCGGCTGAAGGGGCAAGGGATTGAACTGAAGAAGTAACTTCCTCTATATATACATTTTTCTTCCTCCGAAACGCGGCTGTGTTTCGGAGGTTTTTTCGGTTCTTCACGGAATCTTGGGGGAAGAGCAGCTTGGGGGGCGCGTCTGCGGACGCGCAAAGTCACTGGCAGGGACGCTTCGCTGCCTGCACCTTTGTTGGCGACTTCCTTGGGATTGGTCGGACGAGGGACAGTTGGGGCGTTGCCCCAAACCCCACAAGGGACGCTGTCCCTTGACCCTGCAAGGGGCATTGCCCCTTGACCCCTCCGCGCGATTGAGTTGGTCGCGCTTTCATGCTCCTTCCGCGTGCAGCTTTTTGGGGCTTCGCCTAAGTCCTTGTTTGCCCCCCCAACTTTCCGTGAAGAACCAATAATCTTTCTTCCCCTGCCCCTCTGCTTTTGTCGGCGGAGGGGCGTTTTTTGTGCTTCCGCGAAATTCGAGATTGACAACTTCCCCCGATGGTGGTAAACTGGAAAAAACGGAGGTTTTCCGCCCATTTTCGTCGCTTGTTAGGAGGATTGCTATGAGTCCCATTGCCGCCCGGAAAAAGACCATCATCTGGATGATTGCCGCCATCGTGCTGGCAGTCTCTTCCATCGCACTTGGCGCCGGTCTCATCGTCAGCCACAATTCGCTGACGGACACCCGGAATCAGCTGACGGACACGCAGAGCGCGCTGTCCTCCACCCAATCCACCTTAGCGGACACCGAAAACAGCCTCTCCGCCGCGAAGGACACCCTCGCATCCACCGAAGCCACCCTCGCGGACACGCAGACCACGCTGGACACGACCGCCGCCGCCTTGACGGATACCCAGACCACCCTCGCGTCTACCGAAGCCACCCTCGCCGAAACGCAGGGCACGCTTGCTGACCGCGAAACCGAACTGTCCGCCACAAAGGACACCCTCGCGTCCACCGAAGCCACCCTCGCCGAAACGCAGGGTACGCTTGCTGACCGTGAAACTGAACTGTCCGCGACAAAGGACACCCTCGCGTCCACCGAAGCCACCCTCGCCGAAACGCAGGGCACGCTTGCTGACCGCGAAACTGAACTGTCCGCCACAAAGGACACCCTCGCGTCCACCGAAGCCACCCTCGCCGAAACGCAGGGTACGCTTGCTGACCGCGAAACCGAGCTGTCCGCCACAAAGGACATCCTCGCATCCACCGAAGCCACCCTCGCCGAAACGCAGACTGCCCTGAACAGCCGCGACACCACGCTGGCATCCACGAAGGACACGCTGATGATCACCCAGACCAAACTGGCGGCAGTGAAGGACACGCTGTCCACCACGCAGAACGAACTGGACACCTTGAAGGCATCCCTGCCGGCGAAGGAATATGAGCTGGAGAACACGAAGGAAGCGCTCGCCGCGACGGAAGCCGAACTGGCGGTGACGCAGAACACGCTGACTGCCGCGCAGACGGAGCTGTCCGACACAAAAACCAGCCTGTCCGCCACTGAAACCGAGCTGACCGCGACGAAGGACACCCTTGCCGCCGCCACGACGGAATTGTCCGACACCAAGACGGCGCTGACCGCCACCGAAGCCGAGCTCACGACGACGAAGGACAGCCTGACCGCGAAGGAATCCGAACTCACCGCGACAAAGGACACCCTGACCGCAAAGGAATCCGAACTCACCGCGACGAAGGACAGCCTGACCGCGAAGGAATCCGAACTCACCGCGACAAAGGACACCCTGACCGCAAAGGAATCCGAACTCACCGCGACGAAGGACAGTCTGACCGCGAAGGAATCCGAACTCGCCGCAACGAAGGACACCCTGACCGCGAAGGAAGCCGAACTCACCGCGACGAAGGACACCCTGACCACCGCCACGACGGAGCTGGAAGCCACAAAGGCAACCCTTGCCGCGACAGAGGCGGAATTGACGACGACGCAGGAAACCCTCGCCGATGCGCAGGCGATTCTGGCGGCATCGAACGAATCGCTGAGCTTCGCGAAGCTGAACCCGGCGACGCGCGGCACTGACCCCGGCATTGCGCCCTCCCCGATGGCAAGCGCGGTTCGCGACCCGTCGGAAGCCGTCGCGTTCCTGCTTGTGACAGTCGGCACAAAGACATACGAGCCGATTCCGCTGCTGGAGGACGGGTACTACCGGCTGATCCACGGCGTGTGCGTGAACATCATCCACGTCACGGAGACGAGCATCGAGATGACCGACGCCAGCTGCGCCGACCACGATTGCATCGCGCAGGGCATCGTGACGCTGGAGAACAAGGACACGCGTGAGGGCGGCAGCTACATCATCTGCCAGCAGAACTTTGTGACGCTGCGCCTCTGCACCCGCGCGGAGCTGGAAGCGGAAGGCATTGTGCTGCAATAATCGAGGATTTGACCGGGGGCGGCGCAAGGCTGCCTCCGGTTTTTTGCATAATCAGAAATATCCCCAAGGAGGAAAACGCCCATGCTGACGTATCATCCGACCACCGAAGCCGAGAAAGAAGCCATCTGCGCGTGGCAGTACCCCGGCGAATACGCGATGTACAACAATCCGCCGTATGCCGAGCAGAAGAAGCACGGATACGGTTTTGCGAATCCGGCAAACAATTTCTATTCCTTTTACGATGCCGAAACGCTGGTGGGCTTCGTGAACCTGTCGGACGAGGGCAGCGAGGTGTTTTTCGGCATCGGGGCGCATCCCGACCACTGCGGACAGGGGTACGGCACGCAGATGACGGCGCTGGCGTGGGATTTATCCCAGCGGCTGTATCCGGGCAAGCCGATGTATCTGGAAGTGCGGACGTGGAACACGCGCGCCGTTCGCTGCTACGAGAAGGCGGGATTCCGGGTGGTAGGCGAGCCGGTGAAGCGGGTGACGCTCAGCGGAGAAGGGACGTTTTACCATATGGTGCGTCAGGCCCAGGGATGATTCCGCGCAAGATGTTGATTTGCCAAGCGGCATCCGCTGCGAATTTGACTTTCGCCGCCTTTCGGGGCGGCTTTTTGTTTGGTTCTTCACGGAAAGTTGGGAAAGCAAACAAGGGCTTAGGCGAAGCCCCCAAAAGCTGCACGCGGAAGGAGCATGAAAGTGCGACCAACCCAATCGCGAAAAGGGGTCAAGGGGCAATTGCCCCTTGCAGGGTCAAGGGACAGCGTCCCTTGTGGGGTTTGGGGCAACGCCCCAACTGTTCCGCGTCCGACCAATCCCAAGGAAGCCGTCAACAAAGGTGCAGGCAGCGAAGCGTCCCTGCCAGTAACTCTGCGCGTCCGCAGACGCGCCTCCAAGCTGCTCTTCCCCCCAAGATTCCGTGAAGAACCTTTTGTTCCCCCGCTGAACGCCGCCTAAAATCTCTATGAATATGTAAAATTCAGTTGAAAACAAGCGCAAAGTGTGGTAAAGTAGATATGTATGCGATTTTTCCCCGCACAGGCGGAATTCTGCTGCATTGCGGCACGCTCGGAGGAAACGAACCATCATGACGATTATGAATGTCTTATCCCTGTTCGGCGGACTGGGGCTGTTCCTGTTCGGAATGCAGCTGATGGGCGAAGCGCTGGAAAAAGCGGCGGGTACACGGCTGAAAAAGCTCCTCGGCATGGTGACGGGCAACCGCTTCCTCGCCATGCTCGCGGGCATCACCATCACGGCGGTGGTGCAGTCCTCCTCCGCGACGACGGTCATGGTCGTTGGCTTTGTCAACGCGGGGCTGATGTCGCTGACGCAGGCGGTCGGCGTGATTATGGGCGCAAACATCGGCACAACGGTCACGTCGCTGCTGCTGTCGGTGCAGATTGATTTCGCCGCCATCTTCACATTTCTGGGGCTGATTCTCTCGAATCTTCCCGACAAGTACAGAACCGCCAAGCAGTTCGGCACCATCACGATGGGCTTGGGCATCCTGTTCATCGGCATGAACACCATGTCCGGCGCGATGGAGCCGCTGCGGACGTGGGAGGGCTTCCAGAAGGCGATGGCGTCCATCAACAACCCGATTCTGGGCGTGCTGATCGGCGCGGGCATCACCGCCGTCCTGCAATCCTCCGCCGCCAGCATCGGCATCCTGCAAACGCTCGTCGCGCAGGGGCTGATTGGGCTGGATGGCGCCATCTTCATCCTCTTCGGGCAGAATATCGGCACTTGCGTCACGGCGCTGCTGGCGTGCGCGGGCACAAACTCCACCGCCAAGCGCGCAGCGACGGTGCACCTGCTTTTCAACGTCATCGGCACGGTGATTTTCGTCATCATCGCCTGCTGCCTGCCGCTGGCAAGCTGGGTTGAGATGCTCTCCCCCGGCAACCTCAAGCTGCAAATCGCCATCGTCCACATTCTCTTCAACGTCACGACGACGGCGCTGCTGCTGCCCGCCGCAAGCTGGCTGGAGAAGCTGGCGTGCCTGCTGATCAAGGGCGACGGCTCGACCGCCGAGGAAATGAAGCTCCTCTACTTTGACGCGCGTATGCTCAAAACGCCGCCGATTGCCGTGGCGCAGCTGTTCAACGAAGTGCAGCGCATGGGCGGCATTGCGATGGGCAACTTCCAGCGCGCAATGGAGTGCTTCAACGAGTGGGACGCGAAGAAGTCCGAAGAGCTGGCGCGGAACGAGGACGTGCTGGACTACCTGAACCGCGAAATCACCGATTCGCTGGTGGAAGTGAAGGGGCTTGACCTGTCCGAGAAGGACACGAAGCTGGTCGGCTCGATGTTCCACGTCGTCAACGACATGGAGCGCATTGGCGACCACAGCCAGAACATCATGGAATCGGCGCAGCTGAAGAATCAGGATGAGGTGAAATTCTCGCCCAAGGCGGTGCAGGAGCTGGAAAGCCTGTCGAACCTTGTGCGCGCGCAGATGCAGCGGTCGCTGGACATGTTCAAGGCGCAGGTAACGGACGACACGCTGCTGGGCGAAGTGGAGGGCGTGGAGGACGAAATCGACACGACGACCGAAGCCCTCCGCAGCCACCACATGGACCGCTTGAAGAACCACAAGTGTTCCGCGAAGAACGGCATGATTTATCTGGACATGCTGACGAACCTCGAACGTATCGGCGACCACGCGGAGAATATCGCCACGTCGGCGAAATCCGCAACGGGGATTTGATTTGCACATAAAAACCTCGCGACAGGTGATGCCGCGAGGTTTTTTGATGCCCTCATATTCCCCTGATATACTCCCCCACGACCTCCACCAGCCCATCCGCCTCCTTCGGCGCGTACCGCGGCGAAATTGCGAGCGTCACGAAGTCATACGCCCCCGCCGCGCGGAAATCGCGGTAGTCGTCGTACACGCGGAAGGGCACGGTCGGCTCTGCGCCGTTTTTCGCTGCGAACATCTGCGCGGTCAGCGAATTGAGATGGATGTTGCCGTCCGCGTCAAGCAGCACTTGCGGAATATCCGCCCGCGAACGCGGATTGCGCACGTTATCCAGCGACGAAATCCGCCGCATCGCCAGCGCGAACAGCAGGTAATTCGCCTCATCGAGCTTCTTCTGGGCATAGAAGGCGGTATAATCCAGCCGCTTTGGGACGGGCATGGACAGGACGTTGAACAGCACGAAGTTCGGGCCGGGATAGCCGATGCCGAGGTCGCTGTGGGCATCGACGTGGGTGACGTCGAAGGGGGCGGTCAGGCGTCCGGCGGCGATTTGCTCCTCCCAGAAGCGGAGCGCGCCGTCGTGCGTCTCGAAAATGCGGCCGGGCTTGGGGGCGGTGCGGGACAGGCCGCACTGGTTTTCGAGGAACGCGCGGACGGCGGATGCTTCCCACGGCTCATGTCCGGGGAGGGACGGGCGGTGTCCTAATTCGGCAAGAGGGCAGCAGTCGGCGAGGAAAAAGTCGAGGTCAATGTCGAGAACGCGCATGGTAATGCTTCTTTCTGCTGAAATCAGCGGGATTTTCGTTCTATTATACCCCATTCCCCCTCACGGCGCAAGGTCGATGATGCTGTTGTCGCTGCCGCCCTCGGCGAAGGAATCCGGCACTTGCCCGACGATGATGCTTTCTGCCATCGCCATCTGCGTGCTGGCCTGCACGTTTTTCGCACCGGTCGGAATGACGATTTGCACGTTCGCAGTCAGGACGAGGGAAATGCGGTGGCGTGTCTGGTTGATGCCGGCAGTGGTGAAATCAGTGCTGAACGCCGCGTGCACCGAGCCGACAGGCAGAATCTGCACGGCGATGCCCGGCCCCGCGCCCGCCAGCAGCGTCAGCCCGATGGCACTGCCCAGCGGCACAACGACGGTTTTCTGCCCCATGGCGGTCAATCTTTCCTGCGCAAGCAGGGACGCCTGCGCCGCCAGACGGTTCATCTCCGGGGTATTCGCCTGAATCAGGCGCACTTGCCCTTGATCGTCCTTCTCGACGGTCATCAGGTCGGCGTAATGCACGCCGAGTCCGAGCATCTCAGACGCTGCCTCGTTGAGCGCCTGAATCGCCAGCGACCGCGCCGTCGCCTGCGAGAGCGTCAGCACGACGTCCGTCACGTTGCGCTCGACGCGGAGAATCAGCAGCGTCATCAGCACAAGCAGCAGCAGTACGCGTTTCCACCGCCGCCGGGGAGATTTTCGCCGCTTTGCAGGAATTTTCGCTTCTGATTCGTTGTTTGTCTGGGGCATGGTGCATCCTCCTTTCGTCGCCTGCCATTGCAGGATGCGCGAATATGTGCTATAATATAGGATGTAATTCTGTATGCTCTGCGGGTTATGCTATTTTCGGATGAAAATGCGCCAAGGCGCGAGCAGATGGCGCAGGCGAATCCGAAAATAGCATTCCGCATTCCTTCATATTCCGCCGGGGCGCGCATCATGCCGCTGACGGCGCAAAGGGGCTGAAGCAGTGAAGAAACGCAACGATTTCCCGGACTTTGTGCCGGAAAACGACGATTTTGCCTATCAGGACGGTCATCCCGACGACCCGCAGGGCGATTATCCTGACGAGTACGACCCGAACTGGGCGGACGACGACGACCCCGTGGAAGTTGCGGGGCAGGCGGACATGTTCGCGCACGAGGACTTCTGGAACGCTTCGGCGGATGATAGCGAAGCGCTGCCGGAGGAGGAAAAGGTCTACAAGCACTCCATTTTCAAGCCGGAGATGAAGAAGCCGAACTTCGTGCTGTCGATTGCCGTCAACGTCATCCGCATTTTCGCGGTGCTGGTGCTGGTGGCAGGGCTGGCGGCAGTCGGCGCGGTGGTCGGCATTGCGAAAGGGTACATGGAAACTGCCCCGACGCTTGACCTCGCCGCGATTGACGATCAGGCGCAGACCTCCTTCATCTACGACGCCAACGGCAACCTCATCACCGAATACAAAGGCTCGGAGAACCGCGTCATGGTGTCGATTCAGGCCATGCCGACATACCTCCAGCACGCTTTTATCGCCGTGGAGGACGCGCGCTTCTACACGCACAACGGCGTGGACATCAAGCGCATTATCGGCGCGTTCGTGTCGAACCTGTCCTCCTCCTCCACGCAGGGCGGCTCGACCATCACCCAGCAGCTGATTAAGAACACGCTCCTTTCCTCCGAGCAGAGCTACAAGCGCAAAATTCAGGAAGCGTACCTCGCCATGCAGCTGGAAACGCGCTACACAAAGGATCAGATTCTCGAAAGCTACCTGAACACCATCTACCTCGGCGAAAACTACTACGGCGTGTACACCGCCGCGCAGGGGTATTTCGGCAAATCGCTGGGCGAACTGACGCTCCGCGAATGCGCGATGCTGGCGGGCACATGCAACTCGCCCTACTACTACAATCCGCGCCGGAATTTCTACACGCGGCAGAAGGAGGGCGTGGATTACCCCGCCATCACCAACGACCGCACCAACTACGTCCTGCGCTGCATGTACGAAAACCAGTACATCACCTACGAGCAGTATCAGGAGGCGCTTGACCCGGCGACCGCGCATGTGCTGGAGAAAGACCCGAACACGTCCACCGGCATGTACGCCTACGCGCACTACGTCGAATACGCGGTGGATGAGGTCATCGACATTCTGCTGCAGCTGAACAACCTTGAGGACACCTCCGCCAACCGCAACGCCATGGAAAACAAGCTGCGCACCGGCGGCTACCACGTCCAGCTCGCCATCGACACCTCCATTCAGTCCACCGTCGAGGATACGCTGGAAAACTGGACGAACTACCCTACCCTGCGCGACCCGGCGGACAAGGTCTACCGCACGCGCAATTCCGACGGCACATACGACGAAACGGTTGAGCCGCAGGCCGCCGCCGTCGTTGTGGACTACCACACGGGCGAAATCAAAGCCATTGTCGGCAGCCGCACGCGTCCGACGGCGATGAAGACCTTCAACCGCGCGGTGGATATGACCATGCCCGTCGGCTCGTCCATCAAGCCGATTGCCGTGTACGCCCCCGCGATTGAGCTTGGCGCATCCCCCGCGAGCATCGTGATGAACATGCCGCTGCCGATTTCCGGCTGGCGCGGGTCAAACGGGCAGGATTCATGGCCGCGCAACTACGGCGGCAGCTCCTACGCCGGCCCGGAGACGCTGCGCAAGGCGCTCGTCAACAGCCACAACACCGCCGCCGCGCAGGCGCTGATGACCCTTGTGGGTGTAGACAATTCCGTTGCCTTCCTGCACGCGATGGGCATTGACGATGCGCACATTGACGCAACGCCGTTCGGCTTGTCCCTCGGCTCCAGCGGCATCACGCCCATGCAGATGGCGGTTGCCTTCGGCGTGCTGGCGAACGGCGGCGTGTATCAGCAGCCCATCTCCGTCCTCGGCATTTCCGACAGCACGGGCAAGGTCATCTGGGACGGCCACCAGCGGCAGGAGCGTCACCGCGTGTTCAGCGAATCCACGGCGTACATGGTCGTGGACATGCTCAAGCAGGCGGTTTCCTCCGGCACGGGCACAAACGCGAAAATCAAGGGGCAGACCGTCGCGGGCAAAACCGGCACGAACTCCGACCAGAAGGGCGTTTTCTTCGCTGGCATGACGGGCTACTACTCCTCCGCCCTGTGGGTTGGGCACGACAACTACAAGGCGCTGTCGTCGAAATCCACCGGCTCCCGCTCCGCCGCCCCGCTGTGGCAGAGCTACATGAGCAAGATTCATCAGGGGCTGTCCAACCGCGACATTCTGGAGGGCAGCGCCAGCGACTACGGCTTGGTGAAGGTGACGACATGCGCGGTATCTGGGCAGCTTGCCACCGACGCTTGCCGCAGCGACGCGATGGGCTACGGGGTCGTGACGGACTACTGGAAAGCCGGCACAGAACCGACGGTTTCCTGCCAGATGCACACGACGCAGACGATTTGCTCCGTCAGCGGCTTGCTCGCCTCCCCCTACTGCCCGGACACGGTCACGCGCGGCGTGCTGACGATTCCGTCGGGACACCCGCTGGCATCCTTCATCGGCACGGAATATGAGGATGTGCTGATTGAATACCTCGGCAGCTACGCGGTCTTGGGCGCAAGCGGCACCTGCCCGTACCACACGAGCGCATCCAGCTCCGGCAGCAACACGATGGTGGAGAACACGCTGATTCCCGATGCGAAGATTCTGCTTTCGCAAGCCTACGCGCAATTGCAGAGCATGGACATTGTAAACGACGCGCAGCGCTACTCCGCGATTCAGTCCGCCATCACGAATCTGGAATACGTCATCTCCCTCCCCGCCCCGACAACGGCGGAAGTTGCGTCGGCAATGGGGCAGCTGACACAGGCGATGGCGGGTCTCTACTAATGGATACATCAACAAACACGGCGGCGGATTCTCTCGCAGAAATCCTCCATGCCCTCCGCGGCATCCGCGCCCCCATCCAGCAGGGCGAATACGACCTGCACGACCTCGTGCGGGCATCCCTTGCGGAGGCGGAAATCCCCTGCACGCACGAAGTTACGCTCGCACCGCGCTGCCGCATCGACCTTGTGTGCCCCGGCGGCATCGGCATCGAAATCAAGCGCGGACAGCCTGACCGCAAGCGCATTGTGATGCAGCTGACCCGCTATGCCGCGTGCGGGCAAATCAGCGCCCTGATTCTTGTGACTGAGCGGACAGTCGCCGTACCCAATCGAATTCACGGAAAGCCGATTTCGTGCGTATGCCTGAACCGGCTGTGGGGAATTGCACTATGAATGAAGAAGAAGCGGAACTGCTTCCGCCGTACCTGCGCCCGTACCCGCCCTCCGGCGCACCGCTGGGAACGCTGAGCTACAACCGCCGCAGCAAGTGCTGGGTGGTGAAGGGCGACCCGTCGGTGACGGAGGTGTGCAAGCGGCTGTTTCCGGGCAGCGCGGGCAGTAGGCGCGGCGAAGCGCGGTTCACGGCGCACCGGCGGGCGGTCGGCGACCTCTGCTGGCTGATGATGCGCTTCCCGCTGGAAATCAAGGCAAGCGACCGCGCGTTGTGGGAAAAGGCGGTCACGGGCGCGCGCGAATACGCGGTTCGTCAGGCGAAAATGGCAACGATGCCCGTGCGCATGACCCCGCCCGACGGCGCGTTTCTGGGGACGCTCCGCCCATTTCAGGAGGAGGGGCTGTCGTACCTGTGCAGCCACGACCGATGCCTGCTGGCGGACGAAATGGGCTTAGGCAAGACGGTGCAGGCGCTGGCGTTTCTATCCTCCACCGGTTCATTGCCCGCGCTGGTGATTCCGCCCGCGCACCTGACCCGCAACTGGCAGGAGGAAACGCTGCGTTTCCTGCGGGTGGACGGCAAAGCGCCGCGCGTACACACGATCCGTGGGCTGAAGCCCTACGACCTGCCGGAAGCGGACGTGTACATCATGCACTATCTGCTTCTGCGCGGGTGGAAGAGCGTCCTGCCGACGCTGCCTTTTCGCTCGGTCATCTTCGACGAAATTCAGGAGCTGCGCCACGCGGGGACGGAAAAGTACTCCGCCGCGTCGCTGCTGTCGGAAAGCTGCGAGCGCGTTATCGGGCTGTCCGGCACGCCGATTTACAACCGCGGCGGCGAAATCTGGAACGTCATCAACATTCTCGACTACCACTTCTTAGGCGACTGGGAGTCGTTTTCGCGCGAGTGGTGCAGCGGCTACGGCAATCAGCTTGTGCTGAAACCCGATTTGCTCGGCGCGTACCTGCGGCGGGAGGGGCTGATGCTCCGCCGGACGAAGCAGGAGGTGCTGCGCGAGCTGCCGCCGAAGCGCCGCTTGGTGCAGGAGCTGGACTGGAACGACAAGGTATACGCCCAGCTGATGGCGCCCGTGATGCGCGACGTGCTGCGCTGGAAACAGGACGACCAGCTTTCGGCGCAGGAGCGGGCGATGCTGGAGGAATCCATCAGCCAGCACGCGCGGCAGGCCACGGGCGTGGCGAAAGCGCCGTATGTGTGCCAATTTGTGCGCGCGCTGCTGGACGGCGGCGAAAAAGTGCTGCTGTTTGCACACCACCATCAGGTGATGGACATCTACAAGCAGGAATTGAAGGCGTTTTCGCCGGGGTTCATCACCGGGCGGGAGACGACGCTGGCGAAAATGAACGCGGTTGACCGCTTCCAATCCGGGCGGACGGACGTGCTGTGCATCAGCCTTCGCGCGGCAAGCGGTCTCAATCTCCAGCGCGCGACATGCGTGGTCTTTGGCGAACTGGACTGGTCACCGGCGGTGCATTCACAGGCGGAGGACCGCGCGCACCGCATGGGGCAGGAGGATTCGCTCCTGTGCTACTACCTCGTTGCGCCGCAGGGTTCGGACGCGGTGATGCAGGAAGCGCTGGGCTTGAAGGTCAGCCAGTTTGTGGGGCTGATGGGCGACGCGCCGCAGTCCCCGGAGCAGGCGGAGCAGTTTGCGAATCAGGCGCGTCGGCATGTGGAAAGGATTGTGGCGCAGATGGGGGACAATTCCGGTTCTCCCAACCAGCGATAACGGTCAAGCTGCATGGGTGTGCACTGCGAAGGGGTGTCGGGGGCGACCGCAAAGCCCCCGACTCGCGCCCGCAGGCGCGAAATCCCCTGCAACGATAAAGACCAAGAAACATGGGTGTGCACTGCGAAGGGGTGTCGGGGGCGACCGCAAAGCCCCCGACTCGCCTCCGCAGAGGCGAAATCCCCTGCTTGCGATAAAGACCAGCTTGCTCTTTCCGACCAGCAACACGGTCGCGCCCATTTGGCGCGACACAGCACAGTTGGTCGAATGAGCAGCTTGGAGGCGCGTCTGAGGACGCGCGAAGTTACTGGCAGGGACGCTTCGCTGCCTGCACCTTGTTGACTTCTTCCTTTGAGTAGGTTTGACGCGGAACAGTTGGGGCGTTGCCCCAAACCCCACAAGGGACGCTGTCCCTTGACCCTGCAAGGGGCAATTGCCCCTTGACCCCTTTTCGCGATTGAGTTGGTCGCTCTTCCATACTTCTTCCGCGTGTTGCTCTTTTATTTTGTATTAACCTAAGGAGGTTTCTATGCTATATCTCGGCTGCCATCTCTCCGCCAGTGCGGGCTATCTCCACATGGGGCAGGAAGCCATTTCCATCGGCGCAAACACCTTTCAATTCTTCACCCGCAATCCCCGCGGCGGCACCGCCAAGCCCCTCGACCTCTCGGACGTCGCCGCTTACCTCGACTTCGCCAGCACCCACGGCATCGGGCAAATCGTCGCCCACGCGCCCTATACCCTCAACGGCTGCTCGGCTGACCCCGCCATCCGCGATTTCGCCCGCCGCACCATGCTCGACGACCTCCAGCGCCTTGACCACCTGCCGAGCAATCTGTACAACTTCCACCCCGGCAGCCACGTCAAGCAGGGCGTGGAAGTGGCGACCGAGCAGATTTGTGACATGCTCAACGCGATTTTGTGGCAGGATATGAAAACGACCGTCCTGCTGGAAACAATGGCTGGCAAAGGCTCGGAAGTCGGGCGGACATTCGAGGAGCTGCGCGCGATTATCGACCGCACGGAGCTGAATGACAAGCTGGGCGTGTGTCTGGACACCTGCCACGTCAGCGACGCGGGATACGACATCGTGAACCACTTGGAGGACGTGCTGGCGGATTTCGACCGCGTAATCGGGCTGAATCGGCTCAAAGCCATCCACCTCAACGACAGCAAGAACCCCTGCGGCGCGCACAAAGACCGCCACGAGCAGATCGGCAAGGGGTACATTGGGCTGGAGGCGCTGATGCGCGTGGTCAATCATCCGACGCTCAAGCACCTGCCGTTCGAGCTGGAGACCCCGAACGACCTCGCGGGCTACGCGGCGGAAATCAAGCAGATTCGGGAGTTGGCAGAATGATGCGGGTGAGTGCGGGCATTGTGCGCTATCCGGACGGGCGAATCCTCATCTGCCGCCGGGGCGAAGGGCGCAAAAACGCGCATTTGTGGGAGTTTCCGGGCGGCAAGCAGGAGGCGGGCGAATCACCAGAAGACGCATTGCGCCGGGAATTGCTGGAGGAATTGTCGCTGCCGATTGCGGATATTTCGCCGCTGTGCCGCCGGGAAGCGCAGGGCATCGCGTTCGACTTCCTGACCGCGACGGCAACGCGCGCGCCGGTGCTGACCGAGCACGAGGGCTACGCGCTTGTGCATCCGGCGGAAATGACGAAATACGTTTTCTGCCCGGCGGATGAAGTCGTGGCGCGCCAAATTGCGTTTGCGAACGTCCGCGCGTGCCTGTGGGACTTCGACGGCACGCTGATGGACACCTATCCCCTGCTGACGGAGGTGTTCGTGCGCATCGCGGCGGAAAACGGGGTGCGTCTGACGGCGGAAAACGCGCTTTCGCTGCTGAAAGGTACGCTGCGGGATGCGTGCGCGGCGCTGTCGGCGCTGACAGATGTTTCTGTGGATGAGCTGCTGAAGGAATGCCGCGCGGCTGAAGCGGAACGCTTGCTGGACGCCCCGAAGCTGCTTTGCGGCATACCGGAATTGCTGCTTGCGCTGCACGAGCGGGGCATTCGGCACTATGTGGTGACGCACCGTGACCTGCGCTGCCGCGACATGCTGGCGCAGTGCGGTGTGCTGCCGCTGATTTCGGGCTTTCTCACCCACGAGGACGGCTATCCGCGCAAGCCCGCGCCGGAAATGGTGCAGGGCTGCCTGCAGCGATACGCCTTGGCGGCGGATGATTGCGTCATGATCGGCGACCGACCGCTGGACACCCGCGCAGGCAAAGCGGCGGGGGTTCGCGGCATCCTGCTGGACGCGGACGGGCGCTTTGCGGGCGAAAAGTCGTGCGAGGCGCGGGCGGAAAATGTCGCGGAAATCGCGGAAATGCTGCTGCCTGACTGGTGCTTGTAACCGCCCGGCAAATTACGATTTTATCTACATGATATATGCACTACGATTGGAGGAATCACCATGCGGAAAATGCTCTGCCTGCTGCTGATGCTGGCAATGCTCACGCCGTGTTTGCCAGCCCTTGCGGAGGATACGGACGCGCTGGATGTCATTTTGCTCTCCAGCGCATCCATCGAGCCGCTGCAGGAGACGCTGCGCCCCGGCAAGGCGGTCACGCTGCGGTTCACATCGCCTGTGGACGGCACGGTCACGCTGCTGCTGCGCAACGCGGAGACGCTTGAAACCGTGCTGCCAGTCGCCAAGGATTACCCCGTCACGGCGGGCGAAAATCAGATGCTGTGGAACGGCACATACGAGGGCGTTTTCGCGCCGGAAGGAATCTACCGGCTTGTGGCGCAGTTCTCCGACGGGTCAGAAGCGGACACCGCCATTCTGGTGGGGCAGATTGCGCCCTTCCTGACCTCCATTTCCGCGCTGGAGAGCACCGAGGACGGCGAAGTGCGTCTCTCCTTCTACGCAAGCGAAAACGGCCGCCTGACGCTGGGGCTATGGGGCGCAAGCTGGTCGCTGCTGGAGAACATTGACATTTCCGCCGGCACGAACGAAGTGACGGTGGACGCAACCGCCCTTTCGCCGGACACCGTCGCAATCAGCCTGACGCTGACGGACAACACCGGCTACTGCTCGAACGAGGAGCATGTGGCAGTGAATCCGGCATCCTTCGGCATCCTGCCGACGGCGACCCCGACTGCCGAGCCATCCCCCACGCCGACGGCATCCCCCACGCCGACGCCGTCCCCCACGCCGACGCCGTCCCCCACGCCGACGGCATCCCCCACGCCATCCCCCACACCGTCGCCCTCGCCCACACCCTCGCCCACGCCGACCCCGAACATCACCTTCACACCGTCCTACGGCAGCCCGTATGAATTCCCGTCCGACGCGCCCGCGTCCTACTGGAACACGCCGATGGACTACACGGACGAAGCGGCTGTCTGGGCGATGCTGACCGCGCCGATGACGGTGGTCAAGGGCGACGGCCGCACGCAGGTGCGCATCCGCAAAGAACCGGACAGCAAGAGCGCCGCCATCGGCATCCTTACCCGCGCGACGCAGGGCATCCGCGTGATTGAGACGCTGGACAACGGCTGGTCGCTGATTGAGTGCTACTCCTCCTCCTTCGCGGACAACACGGTGAAGGCGTGGAACCTGCTGGTGCAGGGCTACGTCGAAACGAACACCCTGACGACCGTGGAGTGGGACAGCAACGACAAGTACGGCTTAGTGGTGGACAAGCTGACGCAGCGCCTGTACATCTACGAGGACGGGCACCTGATTTCGACGCTGCTTGTTTCCACGGGACTTGCGAACGCGAAGCAGCCGTTTAACGAGACGCGCTCCGGCGAGTACATCATCGGCAGCTTCACGGGCGAATTCACCAGCGGCAACCTCTACTGCGGCATGGGGCTGCGCTACAACGACGGCGACCTGCTCCACGAAGTGCCGCACACCAAGCGCGCCGACGGCTCAAAGTCATACGCCTACAACGAACCCAAGCTCGGCACGCGCGCCAGCCACGGCTGCATCCGCGTTCAGCGCCTGCGCAACACGGAGGGGCTGAACATGAAGTGGCTGTGGGACAACCGGAAGCATCTGGGCCGCCTGGTCATCTGGGAGGACTGGCAGGGGCGGCAGATTCCGATTCCGGACGACGACACCGTGCTGTACTACAACCCCAACGGCGGCTCGTACTACCACCGCGCCGACACCTGCTACTCTGTGACGAAGGACAACGTGACGTTTGAAGCCTTCACCTATGCGCAGCTGGACGAAGAGCCGTACAGCAAGCTGGATTTCTGCCCGTACTGCGCGCCCGCGATGCGCAAGGCGGACATTGAAGCCATCAACGCCCAGTACGTCTTCGGCGGCGACCATGACCCGATTCTCACCGCCGCGCGTCAGCCCTATTTCGACTATATCGCCAGTCTCGATCCGCCGGAAGCGACCGAGACCCCGGCGCCATGAGGTAACGCATGAACATCGTCGATTACGTCATCATCGGCATCATTGGCATTTCCGTGCTGTTCGGGCTGTATCGCGGCTTCATCGCCAGCGTGCTGAACATGGGGTGCGGGCTGATGTCGTTCCTCGCGTCCTTCTGGGTCAGCCCAAAGCTCGCCGCCGCCGTGCAGTCCAACCAGTCTTTTCTCAACATGCTGCTGCACTACACGGATGCGTCCAGCCGCATCGGCGACCTTGAAACCGCCATCACGAACGTCGCGACGCTCACCAGCCAGAGCATCAACGGCATTCTGGAGAAGGTGAACCTGCCCGCGCCGCTGGACACGCTGCTGCGCGTGAATCTGGAGAACAACGTATACGCCTCGTCGGGGCTGTCCACCGTCTCCGATTACGTCAGCCAGACGATTTTGCAGGCAAGCATCAACATCATCTGCTTTCTCGTCAGCTTTTTGGTGCTGTACATTGTCCTCGCCATCGTGCTGAACCTGCTCAAGGCGGTGTTCCGCTTTCCCGTCCTCAAGCAGCTCAACGGCTTGGCGGGCGGCGCGTTCGGCTTCCTCCGCGGATTGCTCGTCTGCCTCGTGCTCTTCACGCTCGTTCCCCTCGTGCAGACGGTCATCCCGCTGGACATGGTGAACGACCTGATTGCCCAGTCCACCCTCGCGCCGATTTTCTCCAACGGCAACCTGATTCTCGCCATCATGAACGGCAAATTGTAAAATTTTTTGCGGAAGAAGGAAACGAAAAGGCGTTGACGAACGTCTAATTACATGGGGGAGGCGCAAGGGGCGTTGCCCCTTGACCCCAGCAGGGACGCTGTCCCTGCACCCTGCAAGGGGCAATCGCCCCTTGACCCCTTTTCGCGATTGCGTTGGACACTTTTTCATACTTCTTCTGCGTGTTTATCCACAGGATACCCACACGTTCCCCTGCTTCCCTACTTGCGGCAAAAAGCAATCAACATCGGAAAAAAATCCCCTTGCAACCCTAACGACAAGCCTTCAAGGAGGTGCAACAACCTTGAAACCCACCCAGCGCATCGGCGCAATGCTTCTCATCAGCAGTATGCTGCTGACGGGCGTTTCCGTGGCGGAAGAGCCGTCGAATCCTCCCGCAGCGACGGAAGCCTTGGTGACTGCCGCTCCGACGGAAGCGCCGACCGCGACACCCGCGCAGGAGCAGCCAACGGAACAATCGGCGGATGAGCCGACCGCGACCCCTGCTCCCGAAAATCCGACGGAAGCGCCAACCGCGACACCCGCTCCCGAAAATCCGACGGATGTGCCGACCGCGACACCCGCTCCCGAAAATCCGACGGAC
>OBAR01000902.1_pt1 | contig 29493 bp, 17 predicted proteins | sample 1517911 | NCBI WGS metagenome assembly OBAR01 (sample SAMN04571709, study PRJEB22368) | human gut metagenome | biome: human gut; material: stool | host: Homo sapiens | place: Luxembourg | collected 2012-10-26
TTTGCTGCTCAGGTACTTATAAAATAAGTTAAACTAAAATGCTGCGGAATTTAGGATAATGAAAATATTGACAAGGTTATGAAACAATTGAATTCTCTGAAAGTATGGCTGTCTGTGGTATTGTTGCTTTGCTTCTCTCTTTCCGGACAAGCCCAGTTCCTGCGCACTTCCTACTTTATGGAAGGAAGTAACCAGCGTATGCAGCTCAATCCGGCCTTGATGCCGGGACGCGGTTATCTGAATATTCCCGTGATAGGTTCGTTGAATGCTACCGTCAACTCCAGTTCCCTGGGGTATAGGGATATTATGGACATTATTGAGAACAGTGATGATAGCGACTATTTCATGAGCAATGACTTTATGAACCGACTGGATGCTACCAATAACTTGAATGTGAATTTGAGTACCGACATTCTGTCTGCCGGATGGTATAAAGGAAAGAACTTCTGGTCAGTCAATGTGGGGATGCGTAATGATATCGGTGCCGCCATACCGAAAACCATGTTCCAGTTTATGAATAACATGAGCAGCCGGGAGTTCGGTGACAATATTTCTGACTATTTGGGTATTAACGAAACCATTAATGGACAGAAGCTTGAGATAAATTCCTATGCGGAAGTCGGCCTTGGCTTTGCAAGGAATATCACAGACCGGCTGGCTGTGGGCGGTAAAGTGAAGATGCTGCTGGGTATCGGTAACTTAAAGCTGAACATCAACCAGATTCATGTGGAAACTCCTTCTGTCGGCTCTTCAGGAGTGACGAGTAAAGCTTCCATTCAAGTGGATGCAACTTTGGAGAACTCGTCAAAGCTGTTAGAACTTCCCGAGAATGAGAATGGTGATTATATCGATGAAATCGATTTTGGCAGTTTTGGTTTTGCCGGATATGGTGGGGCTATTGATTTGGGAGTATCTTACAAGTTACTGGATAAATTGACACTTTCTGCTTCAGTTCTTGATTTGGGCTTTATCAAATGGTCTAAATCGAATACCAGTATAGCGCGAGCCAATGCGGAGCAGACTTATGATCTTCTTGATCCGGCCTCGCAGCAGGAATTCATGAATATTGTGAACAGCGGCGAGATTCTTAACTATGACATGTTGCAGCTCAAGACAGAGGAGGCTTCTGAGAAGAGCCGTACCCGTGGATTGACTTCTACAATGGTTCTTGGCGCTGAATATGCCTTACTGAATGATTGGCTGGTAGTGGGTGCCTTGTATACCGGTCGTTTTGCCAAACCGAAAACTTTGAATGAGCTGACTTTCTCTGCCTGCATCCGTCCGACGAATGCTTTCAATGTAGCTGCCAGCTATTCCGTACTTCAAGGAGCCGGTAAAACCTTCGGTCTGGCACTGAAACTGGGTCCTTTCTTTGCGGGAACAGACTATATGTTCTTTGGCAAGAATACGAAGAGTGTCAATGCTTACTTGGGGGGGTCTATTCCTTTGGGAAAACAGAAAACGGCTGAAAATTAATAAAGTGAGTTATCAGTTGTCGCGGGTTATCTTTCTATAAAAGAGGATAATCTGCGATTTTGTTTTTACGAAAACGCAAAAAGCTTTATCTTTGCTGGTAAATACCTATAAACAGTACTCATGAGAATTGCAATAACGTTTCTCTTGTTTTTGGTTTTCAGTAGTTTGCTGCAAGCTTCACCCATACCTTTTTCTCCTATAGTGAGGAACTATTCGGTGTCGGATTATAATGCCGGTATTCAGAATTGGGCCATTGCTCAAGACGAAAGAGGAGTGATGTATTTCGGTAATAACAGTGGGCTGTTGGAATTTGATGGAAGTGCTTGGCGGCTGTATGAATTACCGACAAAAGGAATTGTGCGTGCTATATATATCAGTGAAGATGGAAGAATTTATGTAGGCTCTTACGAAGAATTCGGTTATTTTGTCCGTACTCCTTATGACACTCTTGAATATCATTCATTGAAAAATAAAGTGAAAGATTTTGCGTTTCATAATGACGAAATCTGGGATATTGCTTGCGTTCAAGGAGAAATTGTATTTCAATCATTCGGTTCTCTCTTTTTTTATAATGGAAATTCGGTAGAAGGTATTCGAATGAAGAACCTTCCACTGAATTTGTTCCAGGTTGGAAATACTTTTTATTCTCAAAGAATAAACGGTGGACTTTATGTCTTTGCCGGTAGGGAAATGAAAGAACTTATTCCCAGAAAGGCATTTGGAGATAGTGATGTCCTGGCCGGGCTCCCTTATGATGATGCGGTTTTAATGTTTACCCGTAATCAGGGAGGTTTCCTGTATCGAGATGGGAGGGTAGAAAAATGGGAAACTGAATGTGATGATATATTCAAGAAGCATACCATTAATCGTGCGGTGATGACCAAAGATAGTTGCTACGTTGTTGGCACAATATCCGATGGCATATATGCGTTGGATAAAAAGGGAAAGCTGATTTGGAAGGTCAATACGGATAATAAACTACAGAACAATACTGTTTTGAGATTGTATTGTGATGATGACAACAATATATGGACAGCTTTGGATGAAGGTATTGCCTATATACACAACAATTCTTTAATCTATTATTATGAACCTCCATTTCGTAAAATAGGCATGGTATATGATGTTTTGGTAAGGGAAAATGAAGCTTATATTGCTTCTAATCAAGGACTTTATTGGCTTAGGGATGGAAAGACTGAATTAGTTCCGGGTTTGGAAGAACAAGCGTGGTTCGTCGATGAATGGGGAAAACAGATTTTCTGCGGGCACAACAAGGGAACTTTCCTTATATCAGGACTGAAATCAAAGCTGGCATCTGATGTAAAAGGAGGGATGTGTATGGAAAAAATTGAATTGAAGGAACAATCTTTTTTGTTGGAGGGAGCTTATGCGCTTCTGAATTTATATACGGAGACTGCTTCGGGAGAGTATTGCTTTACTCGGTCCTTACGTGGGTTCAGTCACATGATTCGTCATATAGAAGTGGACCATCAAGGGAATATTTGGGCGAAACATTTAAGGAATGGTTTGTATCGCTTTCGGATTGATTCGGATATGAAGCAGGTAAAGGATGTGCGGAAGTATGAGAGTTTGGGAGAAGTGAAAGGTGGGAGTTTTACTTTGTTCAAAATCAATGGTCGGGTAGTTTTTTCTAATGGGGAATATTTCTATACTTACGAAGATATGACTGATTCGATTGTTCCCTATGAAACAATGAATGAACAATTGATGGAATTGAAGGGAATCAAGACTGTGAGTCATGCGAACGGAGATTACTATTGGTTTGTGGGCGACAGGACTGTGTATTTGGTGAAGTGTGCGATAAATACTTTCAATATCGAACTTCGGATTCCATATTCTTTGTTTGACGGTCTGGCTGTGGAAGAACGAGGAAGCGTGGTTTATGACAAGAGAAATAATCATTCCTATCTTTGCTTGAATAATGCTATTGCCCGTATTGAAACAGATAGTTCCTCGTTATATAAATCTCAGACTAGGCGTTCTTTATGGATTTCAGAGATGCAGGTTACTGAGGAATTCAGTGATAAACGGAAAACATTGGTCGTGCAGTCGGGAGTCAAGGTCGAACATGAGTTTAATACAGTGAGTTTTACATTGTGCTATCCGGTTTATAACGATTATACTTATAAAGTAAGATACCGGTTGGAAGGGTATTCTGATCAGTGGATACCCGATGGACGCAATTTGCAGAAAAAGTATGCCCGTCTTCCTTATGGAAGTTATGTTTTTCGGGCGGAGATATATGATACTGGTAGAGTTTTGGCATCGGTAGAGTTTCCCTTTGAGATTTTGTCTCCGTGGTATTTGTCTTATTGGGCTGTGGGAAGCTACATTCTGATAGGGTTGTGCCTGCTGGCCTTGCTGCAATATATTGTTTATCGTTTTGTGAAGAAAAAGAAGGATCGTGTGATTGAGCAGCAACGTGTAGCCCATCAGGCAGAGCTTGAACGGCAAGAGAAGAAGATTATCGAGTTGGAAAAGGAACAGCTTGAGGCCGATTTGCGTTTTAAAAGCAAAGAATTGTCCAGCGTGGTAATGATGAATATCGCTCATCAGGAGTTTTTGAATTCATTGAAAGAGGAGATACAGAAGCAAAAGTTGTCCGGACAGCATAGTCGTAAGAATTTGGATAAGCTTCTCGCTTTGGTTAACAATAATATAGTGTCTGATGAAGAGAGCTGGATAATGTTTCAAGCTAATTTTGACCGTATACATGAAAATTTCTTCCGGAATCTGAAACTTCAATATACAGATTTGACTTCAGGAGATTTGCGCTTTTGTGCATTGCTTCGCTTGAATATGCCGACAAAGGAGATAGCGAAGTTGCTCAACATTTCCACGCGTGGGGTTGATGCTGCAAGATACCGGTTGCGCAAGAAATTCAATCTGCTTCCGGAAGAAAGTCTGACTGATTTCCTTATAAATTTTAAATAACTGTTTTACAGTGGAATATTAATGGGGGAAGTATTAATATTGTACTTCCTCTTTTGTTTCTTAGTGATGGGTGTACTTTTGTTGTAGTGCGAGATGTGGAGGTTGTCGCATGCTTTTCTTTTATTTGCAGCAAAATAATATTTCTATAAATTAAAAGCATGAAAGACATGAAGCATTTACTTTTCAAGTTACAATCATTTTTAGTCTTGTTGGTGTTTACTGCCGTTAGTGCGTATGCGCAGAAATCTCCGGTCGATATGAATCGTTTCATCGACGATTTAATGAAGAAGATGACCCTGGAAGAGAAAATAGGTCAGTTGAATCTGCCGGTTACCGGTGAGATTACGACCGGTCAGGCTAAAAGTAGTAATGTGGCCAAACGTATTCGTGCCGGTGAAGTGGGCGGGCTTTTCAATCTGAAAGGCGTGGAACGTATCCGCGATGTACAGAAGCAGGCGGTTGAAGAAAGTCGTTTGGGTATTCCTCTCTTATTTGGTATGGATGTTATTCATGGATATGAAACGGTGTTTCCCATTCCTTTGGGATTGTCGTGTACATGGGATATGAAGGCGGTTGAAGAATCGGCACGTATTGCAGCCATTGAGTCCAGCGCCGACGGTATTTGCTGGACATTCAGTCCGATGGTGGATATTTGCCGTGATGCCCGTTGGGGGCGTGTGTCCGAGGGCAACGGTGAAGACCCGTTTCTGGGAGCAGCCATTGCGCAGGCCATGGTACGTGGTTATCAGGGAAAGGATATGAGCCGTAATGATGAAATCATGGCTTGTGTAAAGCATTTTGCCTTGTATGGTGCCGGTGAGGCAGGACGTGACTATAATACAGTAGATATGAGTCATCAGCGCATGTTCAATGAATACATGTTGCCCTATCAGGCGGCGGTTGATGCCGGTGTGGGCAGTGCGATGGCCTCTTTCAATGAGGTCGATAGCATTCCTGCCACTGGAAACAAGTGGTTGATGACGGATATACTGCGTAAGCAGTGGGGATTTGACGGCTTTGTGGTGACAGACTATACTGGAATTGCTGAGATGACCGACCACGGTATGGGCGATACGCAGACTGTTGCCGCCTTGGCACTGAATGCAGGTGTGGATATGGATATGGTGAGCGATGCATTTGTAGGTACGCTCAAGAAGTCATTGACAGAAGGAAAAGTGACAGAAGAAGCAATTAATGCGGCTTGTCGCCGTATTTTGGAAGCTAAGTACAAGTTGGGCTTGTTCGATAATCCTTATAAATACTGTGATGTGAAGCGTGCCAAGAAGCAAATCTTTACCAAAGAGCATCGTGCTGTTGCGCGTAAGATTGCTTCGGAGAGCTTGGTGTTGTTGAAGAACGAGGGTAATGTGCTTCCGCTGGCCAAAAAAGGCACTATTGCTGTGGTAGGTCCGTTGGCAGACAGCCGCAGTAATATGCCGGGTACTTGGAGTGTGGCTGCTGTATTGAAGAATGCAACTTCTTTGGCTGAAGGTTTGAAGGCGGTAGCAGGCGATAAAGCCGAAATATTGACTGCGAAAGGCTGTAATTTGATGAGTGATGCCGAATATGAGAAACGTGCCACTATGTTCGGACGTTCTTTACACCGTGACAATCGTTCGGACAAGGAGTTGCTGGACGAGGCTCTTGCCGTGGCTGCCAAATCGGATGTTATTGTGGCTGCGCTCGGTGAGTCTTCGGAAATGAGTGGAGAGAGCAGTTGCCGCACGAATCTTGAAATGACCGACACCCAACGCATGCTGTTACAAGAATTATTGAAAACAGGAAAACCAGTGGTACTGGTACTGTTTACCGGTCGTCCACTGGTACTGAACTGGGAGCAGGCAAACGTGCCGGCCATTCTGAATGTATGGTTTGCGGGCAGTGAGGCAGGTTTTGCCATCGGTGATGTACTGTTTGGTGATGTGAATCCGAGTGGGAAGCTGACTACGACTTTCCCGAAGAGCGTGGGACAGATTCCTTTGTTCTACAACCACAAGAACACGGGCCGCCCTCTTGCCGACGGTGCATGGTTCCAGAAATTCCGCAGCAACTATATAGACATAGACAATGAACCGCTTTATCCTTTTGGTTTCGGCTTGAGCTATACCACATTCTCTTATAGCGACGTGTCTTTGGACAAGACTAGCATGACGGATAAGGGCGAACTGACTGCTACCGTGACTGTGACCAATACCGGCAAGAGAGACGGTGCAGAAGTGGTTCAACTTTATATTCGTGACCTTGTGGGAAGTGTAACCCGTCCGGTGAAAGAGTTGAAAGGCTTTGAGAAGATTTTCCTGAAAGCCGGTGAATCTAAAAAAGTATCTTTCAAGATTACTCCCGAATTGCTGAAGTTCTACAACTACAATCTTGATTTTGTATGCGAGTCCGGTGACTTTGAGGTGATGATTGGCAGAAATAGCCAGGACGTAAAGAAAGCAGCGTTCAAGTTACTCTAACTGATTCTCAAGACGGCAATATGCAGCATTCGAGCCACTGCGTTGAGATGGCATTGTTGCTGCATATTGTCTACATCTTCACTGCAAACGTTTTGCAGTATTTGCTTGGTATATAATCTATCGTATAATGGCAATCGGTTATGGAAATCTTATGGTCGGCTTTGAGGCAGTGAAAGGTATGACGTTCTTGAATATGGGATAAAAAACTTCAGAATAGGATAAAAGCCCCCTTTGCTTTTCTATCTTCTTGCTCTATATATATGAATAGTACCTAAATATTTATTGTACTTTTATATTCCTTATAATCTGTCGTTTATGTTATACAGTAGTAGTAATGATGTACCCCTCCGGTGAACTGTGGTACTCTTGTGGTAGCTTGTTTTTTGACATATATCAACTTCTCCGGTATATTTGCAAAAGAATTTTAAATCAATACAAAATGAAGAAAAATCTACTAATTACATGTGTGATGTTATTGTTTGCCATTACTTCGATGGCACAGAACAAAATTACGATTTCGGGTGTCGTTACGGACAAGACAGGCGAAACTGTTATCGGTGCTTCTGTTCGTGTAAAAGGGCAGGAGAGTAAAGGTAGTATTACTGATATAAATGGTAAATATCAGATTGTTGATGTGGCATCTAATGCTACCTTGATTTTTAGTTATATAGGTATGCGTGAGCAGGAGATTGCCGTAAATGGGCGTTCAACTATCAATGTGAAGATGGAAGAGGACAGCCAGCTCATTGATGAGGTGGTTGTAGTTGGTTATGGTAGTGCCAAGAAACGCGACTTGACCGGTTCTATCGTTACTGTGAAAGCGGACGAGATTGCCTCTAAGCCTTCTACCAATCCACTGGCATCCATACAGGGTAAGGTTGCCGGTGTACAGGTGGTGAATACGGGTCGTGCAGGACAAGACCCTGAAATCCGTGTTCGCGGTACGAACTCCATTAACGGTTTCAAACCCCTTTATGTGGTAGATGGACTGTTCACGGACAATATCAATTATCTGAACACTGCGGATATTGAATCTATGGAAATCTTGAAAGACCCTTCTTCTTTGGCTATTTTCGGTGTGCGTGGTGCCAATGGTGTAATCATCATTACTACTAAAAGGGCAAAAATAGGGAAGACGATGGTCAACATCAACTCTTCAGTGGGTTGGAAGGTTATTTATGACCGTGTAGGTGTGACGAATGCCGAAGAGTTTAAGATGCTGTACAACGAGCAGTTGATATCTCAAGGAAGCGACCCTTATGATTATACTCAATGGACTGGTAATACTGATTGGCAGAATGAGATATTCCAGACAGGTTTTCTGACCAATAACAATGTGAGCATTACGGGTGCAACGGATAAGAGTAAGTTTTATTTGGGTTTGGGTTACGTCATGGAAGAAGGTTCCATTAAAACGGAAAAGCTCAATAAGTTTACCGTAAACTTGAACAGTGAATATAGCGTAACCGATTTCCTGCGTTTTGGTTTCCAGCTTAATGGAGTTCGTGCCAAGTATCCTGATGCAAAGGGTGTGGATGGTGCTTTGAAGGCTGCTCCTATTGCTCCTACTCATGACCTTGAATCGGGACTGATACATACGCTGCCCGACTTCCAGCGTGCACAAGTGTGGAATCCTCTTATTGAAACAGAGCTGCGCGGTGCTCACAACAAGTCTGAAAACTATCGCGTGGCAGGTAATGTGTTCGGAGAGATAGATATTCTGAAGAACCTTACGTTCAAAGCAACTTTCTCTATGGACTATGCTTCCAGTCAGGGACGTTCATATTCTCCGCTGATTTATGTTTATAATCCCGATGTGGAGGGGGGGAAAGAACGGTTGACTGAAAGAGAAAGTGTGAACCAAAGCAAGTCTACCTCTCTTGCTGCACAGTCTGACTATGTGTTGACTTATCTCGGACAGTTTGGCAATCATGGATTGACATTGACTGCCGGTCTTACAACCAATTACAATGAGTCTTCCAGTTTGAGTGGTGGACGCAGCCAGCTTGCGGGCTACGGCATTTTGGTGGGCGACGACCCGGACAGATGGTGGCTCTCTACCATCGACGATGTATCTACGGCAACTAATGGCGGTTCTCAGAGTGACAGATTTACCATGTCTTATTTGTTCAGAGCATTGTATAACTACAAGAATCGTTATTTACTTAATGCTTCTTTCCGTAGGGACGGTTCATCTGTTTTCTATAAGACAGGTAATACTTGGGACAACTTTTACTCTTTCGGTGCCGGTTGGGTAATGACCGAAGAGAAGTTTATGCAGAACCAGAATGTAATTAACTTCTTGAAGTTGAAAGGCTCTTGGGGTGTGTTGGGTAGCCAGAATACTGGTTCCAGTTATCCGGCATATGCCACCATTGTTAGTTCGGGTTCAGCTGTGTTCGGTGACAATATCATTGCGGGTAAAGGCCCCAACAAACTGATTTCACCTACTTTGGGATGGGAACGTAATTATTCATGGGAAGTAGGTTTTGACATGCATATGTTCAATGATCGTTTGCAGCTTTCTCCGGTTTATTATAACAAAACAACAAAAGATATGTTGACTTCCATTCCGGGTATTGCAGGTACTGTTCCCGGATTACAGAATGTGGGTGAGATTCGCAATCGCGGTTTTGAACTTAGTGCTTCTTGGAACGACAAGATTGGGGAAGATTGGAGATATGGATTAGGTGCTAATTTGAGCACTATTGATAACAAGGTGCTTTCACTGGTAAACAAAGACTATAATATTATCAGTGGTCCCTCACGTGTTTCCGAAGGTTATCCGATTGGCTATTTCTATGGTTACAAGGTTGAGGGTGTATATCAGAACGAAGACGACATCCGTTTCTCTCCGATTAACTCGGTTGGCTCGGTAACACCGGGTGACTTGAAATTTGCTGATGTTGACGGTAATGGCAAAATTACTGATAATGACCGTACAATGATAGGTAATCCAACTCCTGATTTTACTTACGGTTTTAATGTTAATTTGGGATGGAAGAATCTGGACCTGACTGTTGACATGATGGGTGTTTATGGAAATGAAATTTACCGTAATTGGGGAAGCAGTAGCTATGCACAACTGAATTATCGCACAGAGCAATTGAATCGTTGGCATGGAGAGGGCACTTCCAATTGGGAGCCCTTGCTCGACCCTTCACACAAAATAAATCAGGAGGCTTCCACGTATTTCATCGAAGATGGCAGTTTCTTCAGAATCCGTAATATCGAATTGGGGTATAACTTTGACAAACGACTGTTGAATCGTATCAAGGTACAGTCACTGCGTCTTTATACCAATGTGCAGAATCCCAAGACCTGGAGCCGTAATGGAGGATATACTCCGGAAGTGGGCGGAAGTGCTATTTCGTTTGGTATTGATGGTGGAGGCTATCCTATGCCTACAGTTTATACGATTGGTTTTAATTTGACTTTCTAAAATTATATAGAGACAGACTATGAAGAAGATATTTTATTATATAGCATTTTTAGCAGTAAGCTTTGCACTAACTTCGTGTGAGGATATGTTTGATAGAAAACCGCTTGGACAACAGACAGAGGATGATTTGACTGGTGGTACTTATGAAACACAGGTTTTTAATATGTATGCCAAGTTGCGCGGTTTTCATTTGACAAGCGGCAATACTGCATTGGCAATCCACGGTATGCGTTCTGAGGACGCAGAGAAAGGAAGTACATTGTCCGATGGAGCTGCTACCGGCAAGATGTTCGATGACTTTGAATATTTGGCAAGTAATGGGATGATTAAGAGTTATTGGAATGATAACTATTCATTGATACATAAGGTAAATGATTTGCTTGATGAGATGAGCCAAAATCCGTCATTGACAGAAGGTGACCTCGTCAATAAGGGGGAAGCTTTGTTTGTACGTGCTTTCTGTTATTTCAACCTTGTACGCGCTTTTGGTGAAGTGCCTTTGATTGACTTTAAAGTTTATGATGCAGCTGAGGCAAATGTTCCAAAGTCTTCTGTGGCAAAGATATATGAATTAATAGATTCTGACCTTACGGAAGCCGAAAACAGTCTGCCCAGAACGTGGGAGCAACTTTATGTAGGTCGTCTCACTTGGGGAGCTGCTCGTTCTCTTCATGCACGCACATACATGATGCGTAATGACTGGGGGAATATGAAGGCTGCCGCTGAAGAAGTGATTAACTCCGGTTTATATAATCTGAAAACACCTTATGAAGACATATTCCGAGAAAAAGGTGAAAACTGTAGTGAATCTGTTTTTGAATTGCAATGTACGGCAACAGAATCACAACCAGGTTCTAATGACATAGGAAGCCAGTTTGCTTCCGTTCAGGGTGTACGTGGCGCAGGCGAGTGGAATCTCGGTTGGGGGCAACACACCGCTACTCAAGAATTGGCAGATGCTTTTGAAGAGGGAGATCCGAGAAAAGACGAAACTTTGCTTTATTTTATACGCAACGGCAAGGACGATCCAGAGTCCATACCTGCTAACAAGCCTTATGGTGAGAAACCTATTTCGAATGCTGATGTTATAGCTAAATACTTTAACAAGAAGGCATATACGGACCCGGCGATGCGTTTGAAATTCACAAAGGGAGGATATTGGGTAAATATTCGTCTGATACGTTATGCTGATGTGGTATTAATGGCTTCCGAAGCTGCTTGTGAATTGGGTGATTTATCTTCTGCCCGTAACTATTTGGAGATGGTGCGCGCTCGTGCTCGTGGCAATAATATCGGAATTCTACCGGAAGTGACGACCAACAACCAGAATGAACTGCGTGAGGCCATTCGTCATGAAAGACGTGTTGAGTTAGGTATGGAGTTCGACCGTTTCTACGACTTGGTTCGTTGGGGTATTGCTAAAGAGGTACTTCATGCGGCAGGCAAGACCGGTTATCAAGACAGACATGCTTTGTTGCCCATTCCGCAAGACGAAATTGACAAGTCGAATGGTGTATTGGTTCAAAATCCCAATTATTAATCTATAAATGTACTAACTACTTATGAAAAAATATATAGTATCTGTGGCTTCTTGCCTGTTTGCATTGTGTATGCAGTCTTGTTTTCAGGATATGGATCATCCTGCTTTCGACTACCCTGAGAGTACAGGTGAAGTACCTACTACCCCTTTGAAGATGTATCTTCCTTTTGATGAAGAGGACATTCGGGATAAAGGTGAATGGGGATTTTTGGTAGCAGATAACGGTAATGCCAAGTTTGCGGAAGACGGAATCGCTGGCATGGCCTATCAAGGTGCTGAGAATGCTTACATTTTGGCCAAGACTCCTTCTATATTGGAAAATAACATGCCCACTATCGGTGATTTGACTGTAGCTTTCTGGATGAGAACCACTAAGAATACTTCTGCGCAAGGTTTGTTCTCTATCCCTAACTCTATTAAATTCTGGGGCAACTTCGACATCTTCTTGGAGAATAATAATAGCGAGACTCAGGCATTTTTCAAGGTTCATATCTTCAATCAGACAGCAAAAGAGAATGATGAAAGATGGGTTGAGGCAAAAATAGATGATATTTTTGGTAGCGAATGGGTGCATCTGGCTTTTGTGTATGATGGTAATACTTCTACCATTACTGTTTATCGTAATGGTGAGGGTGTCTTTACCAAAGAATTGCCTGATTGTGGGAAATTGAAGTTTAATAATGTAGGCGCTTCTTTGGCTGTCGGTGCATTTCAGTTCAGCACTACTCCGAGTCTTACTTCGGGTGCAGGAGCACAAACCTGGGCAAAGAACTTTCCCGGTCAGCTTGATCAGTTCCGCCTATATGACAAGGTGTTGACGGCAACCGAAATCCAGAGTATTTACTCTGGAAAAGAATGAAGCTACACTTTAATCTGATGATAGGATGAAAGTATTATATTTCATAGTATGTCTTTTGTTGGTTGCGTGCAGTGGTGATAATCAACCTGAAGTGAATCAGCCTTTCGAGTTGAAGAATATCATTGTGGGTGACCAACAAAACCAACAGACATTTGAGAATGTTGCTCCCAATGTAGCCATTGTTTTGGAGTTCTCGGATGCTGTAGATGAGGCTTCAGCCCGTAACAATATTGCTTTGAAACATGAGGAGCTTCCTGTAAGCTGCGATTATGAGTTCCTGCAAGAGAAAAAAGTATCGGTGACTCCTAAGGGAGGCTTTAAAGTCTTGTCATCGTATAAATTGATTGTCAATCCGGGGGTGAAATCCACTTCCGGGACACTGCTTTCCAATGGCAAGGTTTGTATGATTAAGACTGGAATGGATGATACAGACAAGTTTGAGCGTATCCCTGATGAGGACTTGTTGACATTGGTACAGAAGCAGACCTTTAAGTACTTCTGGGACTTTGGGCATGAATATTCCGGAATGGCGCGCGAACGTACTACTTCGGGCGATGTCGTTACTACCGGTGGTACCGGCTTTGGCGTGATGGCCATGCTGGTAGCTGCTGAACGGGGCTTTATTACCCGTCAGCAAGCTGTTGAACGAGTGCAGAAGATAGTTACTTTTCTTGATAAGGAATGTACGGCTTATCATGGTGCTTATGCACATTGGATAAATGGCGCAACGGGAGCAACCAAACCTTTCAGTGAGAAAGACAACGGTGCCGATTTGGTTGAGACATCCTTGTTATTTCAAGGTTTGCTTGCCGCTCGAGCCTATTTCAAGGAAAATACGGAAGTAGAAAGCAGGTTGCGTGCCGACATAACCCGTCTTTGGGAAGCTATTGACTGGACTTGGTTCCGGAAAAATGGTGAAGATGTACTATATTGGCATTGGAGTCCCGATTACGGTTTTGAGAAGAACCTGGCAATAAGAGGATGGAATGAGTGTCTGATTACTTATATACTTGCTGCTTCGTCTCCAACACATGCTATCGATAAAGTTGTATATGAAGCGGGCTGGGCTAAAAATGGAGGAATCAGGAATGGAAAATCTTATTATGGCATCACTCTTCCTTTAGGTTCGGATAAAGGGGGACCGCTGTTCTTATCTCAATATTCTTTTCTAGGCATTAACCCACAAGGACTGGAAGACCAATATGCCGATTACTGGATGCAAAATCGCAATCATACGTTGATTAATTACAATTATTGTAAGGAAAATCCTAAAGGATATACGGGTTATAGCGCTTCTTGTTGGGGGTTGACGGCAAGTGACGGCGATACGGGATATTCAGCTCATTCACCTACTAATGATAAAGGGGTCATTGCTCCAACAGCTGCTTTGTCTGCATTTCCTTATACTCCGGAGGAGTCAATGGAAGCGCTGCATTTCTTCTATTATAAGATGGGAGACAAACTTTGGAAAGATTATGGTTTTATAGATGCCTTTAATTTGACGGCAGATTGGTACGATACTCAGTACATAGCCATTGACCAAGGGCCGATAATCTGTATGATAGAGAATTATAGAACAGGTCTCCTTTGGAATTTATTTATGTCTATACCGGAAATCCAACAAGGACTGAAGAAGCTTGGCTTTCAGAGTCCGTGCTTAAACTAAAAGAATGATTATGATGAGAATATTAATATATTTGATACTTTTGCTATACCCTTTTAATTTGATTTCGGGACAGAAAAAGCAGAAGCGGCTTTCTGACGACGAACTTATGACCCTCGTTCAGAAGCAAACTTTCCGTTACTTTTGGGATTTTGCCCATCCTGAATCCGGATTGGCGCATGAACGGAGTAACGGTGGTGCCGAGACAGCTACCATTGGTGGGTCGGGATTCGGAGTGATGGCTATCATTGTCGGCATAGAACGCGGGTTTATCACCCGTGAACAAGGTGCTGAACGTATACTGAAGATTGTTCGTTTCTTGAGCGACAAGAATACCGACAGTTATCACGGCATGTGGGCACATTGGATGAACGGTAAAACCGGTAAGACCATTCCTTTCAGCCGTAAGGATGATGGAGCCGATATTGTAGAATCCGCTTTCATGTTCGAAGGTTTGTTGGCTGCCCATCAGTATTTTATAAAGGATAATCCGACGGAAAACCGTATCCGGGGAATGATTAATAATCTGTGGCGCCAAGCAGAGTGGAATTTTTTCACTCAGGGGCAAGATGTGATGTATTGGCATTGGTCACCCTATAACGGGTGGGCGATGAACCATCAGATTAAAGGTCATAACGAGTGCCACATTATTTATATTTTAGGTGCGTCTTCTCCTACTTATCCGATTGCCGAGAGTGTTTATCATAAAGGCTGGGTCAATGCGAATACTTTTCTGAATGGTCGGGAGTATTATGGCATCAGGCTTCCTCTCGGAAACGATAACGGTAAGGGCGGTCCTTTGTTCTTTACTCATTACTCTTACATGGGGCTTGATCCGCATGGCTTGAAGGACCGCTATGCTGACTACGAGGAACAAATGAAGGCCCATACCTTGATTAACCGTGCCTATTGTATCGACAATCCGAAGGGATATAAGGGTTACGGTGAGAAATGCTGGGGATTGACAGCCAGTGACGGTGATAAAGGCTATTCGGCCCATAGCCCCGGAAATGATCGCGGCGTGATTACGCCTACTGCGGCCCTTTCATCCATCCCTTATACACCGGAATATTCTTTGGAGGCCATGCGCTATTTCTATGAAGAACTGGGTGACCGTCTTTGGGGTGAATATGGGTTCAAAGATGCATTTAATCTGACTGAGGATTGGTTTGCGCCTTCGTATCTTGCCATTGACCAGGGACCGATTATTGTGATGATAGAGAACTATCGCACCGGTTTAATTTGGAAGCTTTTCATGAGTCATCCCGATGTACAGAAGGGATTGAAGAGATTAGGCTTTACGTCTCCTTATTTGAATAAGGCTGATTAGGTTTGGCAGGATTTGATTTTGGTAAATTTTATATAGATTAAAAAGGATTATAACCATGAAAAACGTGCTTTTCAATAGTGTATTGGTTGCTTTCGTATTGCTTGTCGCCTCGTGCGGCAAGCAACCGGAAGCTAAGGTGGAGGTGATGTCGTTTAATATTCGTCTGGATCATGTAGCGGACAGTATGAATAACTGGAAATACCGTAAGGATAATGCAGCACAGATGATTGCTTATTATGCTCCGGACATTGTGGGCATGCAGGAGGTGGTAAAGAATCAACTCAATGACTTGAAGGAGCGTCTTCCTCAATATACTGCCCTTGGCGTAGGTCGTGCAGATGGAAAAGAGAAAGGCGAATATTGCTCCCTTTTTTATAAGACAGAGCGTTTTGAGCTTTTAAAGAACGGAGATTTCGGACTGAGTGAGACTCCCGATTCCATCGGAAAGAAAGGCTGGGATGCGGCATGCGAGCGTATCGTGACTTGGGCTGTGTTGAAAGACAAGGTGAGTGGCAGGAAAGTAGCTGCTTTCAACACCCACTTTGACCATGTAGGTGAGGTGGCACGTCGAGAAAGCGCTAAGTTAATACTCGAGAAGATAAAGCAAATAGCGGGAGAGCTTCCGGTAATTATCACTGGAGACTTTAATGGAACGGTAGACTCCGAGCCGGTCACTATATTGACGGAAGGTGGAATGAGGAACGCTTGTTCCACGGCAAAGGTCGTTTACGGACCGACATGGAGCTTTCATGACTTCGGACGTATTCCGGTGGAGAAGCGCAGGCTGATAGATTTTATATTCGTAAATGCTTCTGTAGAGGTGGAGCGTTACCGCACAGTTGGCGATAAGCCGGACAATGGCTATCTTTCCGACCATGCTCCCGTATTGGTTACTTTGAAACTGTAAAGAGGCACTCGTCTAATTCTATTCTGCATTATTTACAAATCATAAGGGCTCAAGAAACACTTGTATACTGAACCTGATTCAGTCGTATAGTGAATGCCATTCAGTCGTATACTGAATAGGGTTCAGTCGTATACTGAATGCACTGTATTCTAACTGTACTGATAATCAGTAAATTATAAAACGGTGTTACGCCTTTGATAAATTACAACAAATAATGAATACATGAAAAATAAACTATCCTGGGGAATTGCCTTGTTGCCCTTTGTTCCTTCGGTTTGGATGCAAGGACAAGAACAGAAACAAGGAATAGGAAACAGGCGTCCTAACATTATTTTTATCATGAGTGATGACCATGCCCGACAAGCAATGAGTATATATGGACATCCCATAGGTAAAATAGCTCCTACTCCCCATATTGACCGTATTGGGCATGAAGGGGCGGTATTTCAGAATAATTACTGTTGCAATTCCATTTCCGGTCCCAGTCGTGCAGCCATACTGACTGGTAAGCATAGTCATAAGAATGGTTTTATGAGGAATGGAAATAAAGGATTTGACGGTTCGCAGCAGACACTGCCGAAGATATTGCAAGCAAACGGTTATGAAACAGCCATTATCGGCAAGTGGCATCTTGTTTCAAAGCCTACCGGGTTTGACCATTGGATGATTTTGAATGATCAGGGAGATTATTATAATCCGTATTTTATTACCGAGGGAGATACCACTCGGCATAAAGGATATGTAACTGACCTCATCACTCAATATTGTGAAGACTGGATGAGTGGGCGCGAGGATAAGAATAAACCTTTTTTCCTGATGATGCATCACAAAGCCATTCACCGTAATTGGGTGCCTGCCGAACGGCATTATCATTTGTACGAACACACGCAGTTCCCTTTACCCGACAATTATTATGATGCATACGAAGGACGTTATGCGGCACAAATGCAGAAGATGAATATATACCGTGATATGTACGAAGGTCACGACTTGAAGATGGTTGCGGGTATGAATAGCGACAGTCTGCTATTCGACCCGTGGCCTCATGCTTTTCTTGGTACGATGGAGCCGGATGAGCGCCGCCGTTTTATGGATGCCTATCGTGAACGGAACAATGAATTTTATTCGAAACAGCGTACTTTCAAAGAGGTGGCAGAATGGAAATATCAGCGTTATTTGCAGGATTATATGGCTTGTGTGGCAAGCGTGGACGAGAGTGTAGGAGAAATATTGGATTATTTGAAGCGTACCGGATTGGATAAAAATACGATTGTCGTTTATACTACAGACCAGGGGTTCTATCTGGGCGAGCACGGTTGGTTTGATAAACGTTTTATGTACGAGGAGTCTTTCGGTATGCCGATGGTAATGAGCTGGCCGGGACATATTAAGCCTGGAACGCAGGTAACAGGATTAACTCAAAATATTGATTTCGCTCCCACTTTTCTCGATATGTGTGGAATTGAGATTCCTGAAGACATGCAGGGAGTGTCATTTCGTCGGTTGGTAGAGGGAGAAAATACTCCACGAAACTGGAGGAAGTCACTTTACTATCACTATTATGAATTCCCCGGTTTTCATAGTGTCCGTGCACATTACGGTGTCAAGATGGAGCGCTATAAATTGATGCATTTTTATGTGGATGACAAGTGGGAACTTTATGATTTGAAGGAGGACCCGGCAGAAATGCATAATTTGTATGGTGAAAAAGGGATGGAGAAGGTTGCTGCAGAATTGAAAGCGGAACTTGCCCGCCTGCAGGAAGAATATGATGTTCCTGAATCTCTGTGTAAATAATGGTGCATATTTCGTGATGTATAAATGAATATTTAGAAATATAAATGTGGATAATATGATGAAAAGATTAAGTGGTCTGGTGCTGCTGTTGTGTTTGGCGAATTTCCTTTCTGCACAGGACATGCGTATGGATACTTATTGTAATCCTTTAAATATCGATTACACGTACATGATTTATAATTCGGATAAGAATATCTCCTACCGTTCTGGTGCCGATCCTGCCGTGGTGGAGTTTCGGGGTGAATATTATATGTTTGTTACCCGTTCACACGGTTATTGGCGTTCCAGGGATTTGCTGAACTGGGAGTTTGTACGTCCGGGCAGGAACTGGTATCCGCAAGGGTGTAATGCTCCGGCGGCACATAATTACAAAGATTCGGTACTTTATGTGACCGGTGATCCTTCCGGTTCCATGAGTATCCTTTATACGGATAATCCGGCTTCAGGAAACTGGGAAGCTGTTCCGGCAATTTTGCATAATCTGCAAGATCCCGATTTGTTTATTGACGATGACGGTAAAGCGTATATGTTCTGGGGTTCTTCCAATGTGTATCCTATCAGGGGAATGGAACTGGACAAGAACCGGCGTTTCATCAAGAAGGGAGAAACGAAAGAACTCTTCAATTTGGATATGCCTAAACATGGCTGGGAACGTTTCGGTGAAAACCATACGGATACTGTATTGGGCGGATATATTGAGGGGCCTTGGCTGACGAAGCATAATGGGAAATACTATATGCAATACGGTGCTCCGGGAACGGAATTCAATGTCTATGCCGATGGTGTTTATGTGGCCGATTATCCGATGGGGCCTTATACTTACCAAAAGCATAATCCGGTGTCCTACAAGCCGGGTGGTTATATGAACGGTGCCGGACATGGAAGTACCGTGCTTGGTCCTGGGGGGCAGTATTGGCATTTTGCTTCGATGTCACTCTCTATCAATGTGAATTGGGAACGTCGCCTTTGTATGTTTCCGGCAGGGTTTGATAAAGATGGCATTATGTATGTAGATACCCGTTTCGGAGACTATCCCCGTTATGCACCTGCCGTACCGGGCAAGGCTGGACAGTTCCGTGGCTGGATGTTGCTCTCGTATGGCAAGCCGGTGACGGCTTTTACTACAAAAGACGAATTTAAGGCAGATGCCCTAACGGATGAACTGACTAAAACTTTTTGGCTTGCCGAGGCTAATGACGAACGGCAGTGGGTGATGATTGATTTAGAGAAACCTGCTGATGTGTATGCTGTTCAGATAAACTATCACGATTATCAAAGTAATATGTACGGTCGCTACGAAGGACTCCATCACCGTTATCTCATCGAAGGTTCTCTTGATGGTGAGAATTGGGATATATTGGTGGACCGTAAGGAAAGTTATAGGGATACTCCGAATGATTATGTTGAACTGGCATTACCCAAGTCTGCCCGTTATATCCGTTATAAAAATATAGATATACCGACACCGAATCTGGCTATATCTGAACTTCGCGTCTTTGGATTGGGTACGGGGAAGGCACCGCAACAACCCAAAAAGTTGGTACTTGACCGCCAAGCAGACCGTCGTGACATCTCCATCCGTTGGGAGGCTGTGAAAGGTGCACAAGGTTACAACATACTTTGGGGCATTGCACCGGACAAACTTTACAGCTCTTGGATGGTCTATGATAAGACTGATTTATTGATGAAAACCCTTACTGCTGATCAGGATTATTATTTTTGTGTGGAGGCTTTCAATGAAAATGGTGTATCTTTACGTTCGGAAGTTAAACATGTAAAATAAATAATAAGATGAAACGTATAATCGGCATCCTTTGTGGATTATTCTTTTTCTTGTTTTCGTTTGCACAAGAAACCTTTCAAAAGGAAACTTATATCTCTTCCCGTGGAGATACATTGTTGTATCGTTTGTTGCGTCCAGAGGTGATGAAACCTGATGAAAAGTATCCTTTGGTGCTTTTCCTGCATGGTGCCGGAGAGCGTGGCAATGATAATGAGAAACAATTGGTTCATGGTGGGCAGATGTGGCTTAATCCTGTAAACCGCGAAAAGTATCCGGCGTTTATTTTGGCTCCGCAGTGTCCTGAAACCGGATATTGGGCATATACGGAGCGCCCTTCATCTTTTGCTCCGGCAGATATGCCGTTGGAAGTGCCTGTTTCTCCTATTTTCCGTACGTTGAAAGAGTTGTTGGATTTCTATCTGGCCATGCCGCAGATAGACAAAGACCGTATCTATGTTATGGGACTTTCTATGGGAGGAATGGGTACATTTGACATGGCTGTCCGCTATCCGGAGATTTTTGCGGCAGCAATACCTATTTGTGGAACAGTGAATCCGGCACGGTTGAAGGCTGGCAAATCGGTCAAGTTCCGTATTTTTCATGGAGATGCGGATAATGTAGTAACTCCTGAAGGATCGCGTGCAGCATATCGGGCCTTGAAAGCTATTGGTGCCGATGTGGAATATATTGAATTTCCTGGTTGTAATCATGGTAGTTGGAATCCGGCTTTCAACTATCCTGATTTTATGGAGTGGCTGTTTAATCAGAAGAAAAAATGATGAGAATATTGTCTGTTATCGGAGCGCTCTTTTTAGGGGGCGCTTTTTTAACTTCTTGCACCACTTCCGGTCGGGTAAGTACTTTTGTGGTATTGCCGGATACGCAGACTTATCTGGAGCAATGTCCGGAGGTCTTCGATTCGCAAGTGGACTGGTTGGTTGCCAACCGTAAGAAAATAGATGCCGTGTTCCAAGTGGGAGATTTGACACAAGATAATTCTCCGGTGGAATGGGCGTATATGCAGAAAGCTTTTTATCGTATCAGCCAAGCGGGAATACCTTATTCTGTCGTGTGGGGAAATCATGATATTGGCAGTAAGCCCGGCAAGTTTTCGGACGTGCATAACACTGCAATGGCCAACAAGTATTTTCCTCTTTCCGATTATATGCAGAAGAACTATTGGGGAGGCAGTGCGGATGGAAAGACATTGGATAACTATTACATAAATTTCAGGTCGGGCGATACCGATTGGATGGTCTTGAATCTGGAATTCGGACCTTCTGATGAGGCTCTGCAATGGGCCGATTCCATAGTGGGTATTCATCCGGATAAGCTTGTCATATTGAATACACACGCCTATTTGTATTGTGACAGTACGTTGCATGACGGGAAAGACTGGTGGCGTCCTCAAGGATATGGCATCGGCAAAGAGCTCGGGCGCACAGTGAACGATGGCGCTGGAATCTGGAAGAAATTGCTTCTCAGACATCGCAATGTGATAGCTGTCTTTTGTGGGCATGTCTTGAAAAGCGGAGTTGGCACGCTGGTCTCTATAGGGAAAGAGGGGAATAAAGTGTATCAGATGCTGGCAAACTATCAGCGTGGTGTGGAAGGCAGTAGATTGGGAGGTGAGGGCTACTTACGCATTGTAACTTTTAACCGGAAGACAAGGGAGATAGATGTGAAGACCTATTCGACTTGGAATAAAGCCTATCACCCCTCCGAACATCATAACTTTAAGTTCAGAGAGGTGGACTTTGATAAATATCTACGCTGAAATTTTTCAGAAAATAGATTCCTGTGTCTGTGTGGTCAGCAGTTCCAAAGCCTTGATGCCCATAACGGAATTCCCTTTCTGGTTCAGTCTTGGGCTCCATACTGCGACTGAATAACGCAGTGGATAAACTGCAGCTATGCCGCCTCCTACACCACTTTTTCCAGGAAGGCCTACTAGATAAGAGAACTCTCCGGCTTCGTCATAAAAACCACATGTTTGCATGATGGCATTGATCCTTTTTACCTGAGAGGAGGTCAGAGTGATGTTTTCGAACGCAAAGGCTTGTTTATGGTTGGCGAAAGGTAAAAATGCCTTAGACAAATCATAACAGCTCATCTCTATGGAGCATTGCAGGAAATAGAAGCGGAGTACGCGTTCTATGTCATTGTTTATGTTATGATGATATTTCAACAGATTGGTAATTGCCGCATTCAGGTAGCCGTTTTCGCGTTCGGATAGGGCTACTTCTTCATTATAATCAATCTGGTTGTTTCTGCTGAGTGAACGGACAAAACGGATATATTCCTCTTTTGGATGCTTTAAATGGCTCAATAGAATGTCGGTCATCACAATGGCGCCGGCATTGATAAATGGATTTCGGGGAATACCTTTTTCTACCTCTAGTTGCACTAGCGAGTTGAAAGCAGTGCCCGAGGGTTCTTTACCCACTCTTTTCCATAGATTGTCTCCTTCAAGGCTTAGGCACATGGCAAGGGAAAATACTTTCGAAATACTTTGTATGGAGAAGCCGGTAGTAGCTTCTCCATGCATGAAGGTTTCGCCTTGTATGGTGTGAATGCACATTCCGAACTGGTCCGGATTGATTTTGGCGAGTGCCGGAATGTAATCAGCTTGCTTGCCAATAGTGGCATAAGGCTCTATTTCCTGATGAATACCTTTCAGTATTTTCTGATAATCCATATTATAGTTCTTTTATTTCTCTATATAGTCGCCATTGTCCCTAATGAGTTCTATCAGCTTTTCCACCGCCTCTTCTTCGGGAATGTTCTTTTCGATGCACTCCTTCTTCTTGTAGAGGCTGATTTTGCCTCGTCCGGCGCCTACATAGCCATAATCAGCATCGGCCATTTCTCCGGGACCGTTGACAATGCATCCCATGATTCCTATCTTGAGTCCTTTCAGATGGCCGGTGGCTGCCTTGATACGGGCAATGGTACTTTCCAGGTCGTAGAGGGTGCGTCCGCAGCCGGGACAAGAGATGTATTCGGTCTTGCTGGTACGTACACGTCCGGCTTGCAGGATACCGAAAGCAGTGGCATCCACTACTTTGCCGCTTATGGTTTCTCCCTGGTTGAAGAGAAGGATACCGTCACACAGACCGTCGAAGATGAGTGCTCCCATATCTGCAGCCGCTTTGATTTGCAGATTTTCCAGTTCGCTCTCTGCGTAGTGTTCAAAGAAGACTACCGGGTTCTTCAGGCCTTCCTTCATCATCTGGTGTGCCAGGGCGCGTTGCTCTCCCAACCGGTTGGGATGATTGCTTTGCGAAATCAATACGACTTCCGGATGATACTTCAGGCAGGCGATGGCTTCGTCATTCAGCCCCATATACGTGATGAAGAGGAATTTCAAGGAAGCGCCGCAGCTGCTTAGGAAAGGAAGCTGGTCTCCTTTAAAGGCAGGCCAGGCATTGTCCGGTTCCGTTCTGCCGTTACTGTGCTCCATCCAGACATCGGCATCGATGATGCATTGCATGCCTTCCGGAAGTTGTTCCGGGATGGAACGTCCCGTATAGATATAGTCCGGCATGAATTGCGGATTGAAGTCCATGTCCCCGTCTAAGCGTGCGGCAATGACCACGGGCAGATTGTCTCCGCCGATATTGTGTACGGCGGCAGTCTCGCGGCGGGTGGGAGAGAGATAATTGAATTCCGGCACATCTGCTCCGGGGATATAAGGATGGTCGTGGCGCTGCACGATATAGTCCACCAATTTGCGGGCTACGGGGATTTCCGCCTCCGGAGCTTCGCTCAGGGAAACCCGGATGGTGTCACCCAAGCCGTCTGCCAGCAGGGCGCCGATGCCCAAGGCCGATTTGATGCGTCCGTCTTCTCCGTCTCCGGCTTCCGTTACACCGAGATGCAGCGGGAATCGCATACCTTCCTGCTCCATGACGGCTGCCAGCAAGCGTACTGTCTTTACCATGACCACTGTATTGGATGCCTTGATGGAAATGACCACATCCGTGAAATTCTCTTGCACGCAGATGCGCAGAAACTCCATACAAGATTCCACCATGCCTTCCGGTGTATCGCCATAGCGCGACATGATGCGGTCGGACAATGAACCGTGGTTCACGCCGATGCGGATGGCAGTATGGTTCTCCTTGCAGATATTAAGGAAGGGGACAAAGCGGTCGTGTATCTTCTGCAACTCCTGGGCATATTCCTCATCGGTATACTCCAGATGCTTGAAAGTACGTGCTGCATCCACATAGTTTCCCGGATTGATGCGTACTTTTTCTACATACTGTGCCGCCACGTCCGCTACCTTCGGATTGAAGTGAATGTCGGCCACAAGCGGCACCATATATCCGTCCTGACGTAGGCCTATGTTGATATTCATCAGGTTTTCAGCCTCTTTGATGCCTTGGGTCGTGAGGCGTACATACTCTCCTCCGGCATCGACAATACGTTTGGCTTGCGCTACACTGGCTTCTGTGTCCTGCGTAGCGGTGTTCGTCATACTTTGTATGCGGATAGGATTGGAGCCGCCCATAGGGGTGGCTCCGATGTTTACTTCTGACGTTTCCCGTCGGGAATAGTTAAATAGATCCACGATGATATTTACAGTTAAAGGATTAAAAGATTTACGATTGGATGATTTACGATGTACGATTGAAATTACTTCTTGGTATCTTCAATCGTACATCGTAAATCATCCAATCGTAAATCAATTGGTTTTGTATTCGTACTTCACATCCTTCAAGTCCTCATTTGCCTTGACTATTTTCTTTTTCAGCCCTTCTTTGTAGGTGGCAAATGTTTCGGCCAATGAGGAATCGCCCAATGCCAGCATTTGTACGGCAAGGATGGCAGCGTTCATGGCACCATTAATGGCAACGGTGGCTACCGGTATGCCCGGAGGCATCTGGATGATGGAGTAAAGGGCGTCTACGCCATCGAGTACGGACCCTTTTACGGGAACCCCGATTACCGGCAGTGTGGTATTGGCAGCAATGACGCCGGGCAGGGCGGCAGCCATACCGGCAGCGGCAATAATCACTTTAATGCCGCGTTGGCGGGCATTCTTGGCAAATTCCTCCACTGCTTCCGGTGTGCGGTGAGCAGAGAGAGCGTTCATTTCGAACGGTACATGCAGGTCATTGAGCAATTGTGCGGCCTTCTCCATAACGGGGAGGTCGGAAGTGCTGCCCATGATGATGCTAACGATTGGAGACATGAATCTTTAAATTATTAAAAGGTTAATTTTATAAGGGTTAGGGATTAACGATTAGGGGTTAGGGACTGCGCTATCATTCCGTCCGGTGCTAATCGCTAACCCCTAATCCTTTCATTTCATTCGTTTATCAGCGCTTTGTAGGCTTCGGCATCCAGCAGGCTGTCGAAGTCGGCATCAGCAGCGGGTTTGATTTTGATGAGCCAGCCTTCGCCGTACGGGTCCTGGTTTACCAGTTCCGGCTGGTCGGCAAGGGCTTCGTTTTGCTCCAGAATCTCACCGGTTACGGGCAGGAAGAGGTCTGATATGGTTTTTACTACTTCGATGGTACCGAACACTTCGTCGGCAGCCAATGTTTCACCTTCGGTCGGGATGTCGACAAACACAATGTCACCCAGTTGCTCTTGTGCATAATCGGTAATACCTACATAGGCTACATCACCTTCCAGGCGAATCCATTCGTGTTCTTTGGTGTACTTTACATTAGTCGGGAAATTCATGATCATTAGTTTTTAAGGGTTGATACTATGTAAATTAAAAGTTGAAAATTAAAAATTAAACAAGGCTCTTAAAAGAGGAAGATTCGGAACAGTATGTTGCTCAGCGGGTGGAGTACCAGCAACGAGCAGATAAGCCCTACGGCAAAGCCTCCCATAACTTCGCCCAGTGTGTGGTGTCGCAGGATGATGCGGGCGGTGCCCAGCACGCCAGCCACCAGTATAAAGAGGCATAGCCACCATACGGGATTGTAGCTGAACAAGGCGCTGAAAGCTACCAGTCCACCAATTACGGCTCCGGCGCCTGCCATGTGTTCGCTCAGTTTCCATTTTAAGTTGACAATGACGCAGATTATCATCACTACCAGGGCGGAGAGTATGATACCGGTCATATACCACGGGATATTGAGCCGGTGCATCATGAGCAGGCAGAATACATAGGAAGTGATGGTCAGAATAAAGGGAATGTATCTCCTTTTTCGTTCCACCAGTTCTTCCGGACTGAAACCGTTGATTTTGCGGAAGATGAAGATAGTCAGTGTAGGCATCAGGATGGTGAAGCAATACACCACGCCCAATACTATCAACTTGTACTGCAACGGCATGATGCGCAGGTACGAGAATATAAACAGAACCAGAAATGCCAGGAAAGGGATGGAGAACGGTGTGAATACCGCCGAAATCACTTTCGCTGTTCTGATTAAAGTTTTATCTGCTATAATATGCTCTTCCACAACCTAATTTTATTTACGATTTGACTATTTACAATTTACTATTTGAATGCACTAATCTTTAAACCTTAATCCCTAATCGCTCATCCTTTTCTCTCATCTTCTCAGTCTTGCCACGGGGATATTCATCTGTTGGCGATACTTTGCCACCGTGCGGCGGGCTATGGGATAGCCTTTCTCCTTCAGCAGCTCGGTCAGTTCGTCATCGGTCAGAGGCTTTTTCTTGTCCTCGTTGTCAATGCACTCTTTGAGTATCTTGCGTATTTCGCGTACAGACATCTCTTCGCCGTCTTCGGTAGTGTAGCCGTCGTTGAAGAAGAACTTCAGCGGGTAGATGCCGTAGTTGGTCTGTACATACTTGCTGTTGCTCACACGGGAGATGGTCGAGATGTCCAACCCGGTGCGTTCGGCAACATCTTTCAGAATCATGGGGCGGAGCAATGACTCGTCTCCTTCGAGGAAGAAAGGACGTTGCAGGTCTATGATGGCCTGCATGGTAGTCATCAGCGTATTCTGGCGTTGCTTCACGGCATCGATGAAACCTTGTGCGGCATCCATTTTTTGTTTGAGGAACATCATGGCTTCGCGGGATTCCTTAGACTGGTTGGCCCGGTTCTTGGTGTGTTCTTCCACCATCTCGGTGAAGTCGCGGCTCATGCGCAGTTCCGGCACGTTGCGGTTGTTCAGTGTCACGTTGATGGTACCGTCGTCATAAGTGTCTACCAGGAAGTCGGGCACAATCTGCTGCATGTTCTTGCCGATGGCTTCGCCGAGCGAGGCACCGGGACGGGGATTCAGCTTGCAGATTTCCTTAACGGCTTGTTGCAGGGTATCTTCGCTGATACCTAATTTCTGCATAATCTTGTCCCAATGCTTGCGGGTGAACTCTTCGTAGCACTGGGTAAGAATATCTTCTTCTATATAGTATTGTGGAGGTGAGGGCATGGGCCGTTGCGCTTCCTTGCGTCGAATCTGGATGAGCAGGCACTCTTGCAGGGTGCGGGCGCCCAGACCGGCGGGGTCAAAGTCTTGTATAATCTTCAATACTTCTTCCAGCTCTTCGGGAGAAGCGTCGATACCGGCGTAGATGGCGAGTTCGTCGCTGATACTGTCCAGCGATTTGCGCAGCAGGCCATCGTCGTCCAGCGAGCCGATGAGATATTCGGCCAGTTCGCGCTGGTGCGGAGTCAAGTCCTGCTCGCCGAGCTGCTGGCGCAAGGTTTCATAGAAGGAGGTGGCGTCGGAGAAAGGAATTTCTTCTGCCTGCTCCCCTTTGCTGCGGTTGTTCTCCTGCAGCTTGTAGTCGGGGATATCGTCTTCGTTCAGATAATCGCTTAAAGAATCATAGCTAGTGTCTCCACCATCTTCTGAGCCGGTTTCCGCATCGGGTGTGTCGGGGTATTCATCGCCGGGAGTATCCTCCTTGCCCTCTTCCAGTGCCGGATTTTCCAGAAGTTCGGCACGTACGCGGTCCTCTAGTTCCACGGCGGGAAGTTCCAGCAGCTTTACCACCAGAATTTGTTGCGGCGACAGCGTTTGTATCTGCTGTTGCGCTTGGGTCTGTACTTGTCGGGAGCCTTGTGCCATATTTTTATAAATTATTCAATGCACTCATTGTGCATCTTCTTTCAGATATTTACCGCAAAAATAGTGAATAGTTCGATAACACGAAACCTCTCTGATGATATTTAACAAGAAAAGAGAAAACAAACTTTTGCCAATAGCTTGGCAAACTTTTGCCATGCCTATGGCAAGACTTTGCCAACGCGGTGGCAAAACTTTGCCAAAGGCTTGAAAAACGTTGGCAAAATAGTCTTCTGATTATGAACTATATAGATTAATCTCCTTTTTGTATTATCTTCTTTCAAAGATTATGGCTATCTTTGTCCTATAACTACTAAAACAAGGAATGTTATGTTTGCTAAAGAAACGTATGTGCAGCGCAGGGCCCAGCTGAAAAAAACGATAGGCTCCGGAGTGTTACTGTTTTTGGGTAACGATGAACAAGGTTTGAACTATGAGGACAATACTTTCCGTTACCGCCAGGATTCCACTTTTCTCTACTATTTTGGCTTGTCGTTTGCCGGGCTGTCAGCTCTCATCGACATAGATGAAGATAAAGAAATCATTTTTGGCGATGAGCTGACCATCGACCATATTGTCTGGATGGGTACCCAGCCCACCCTTCACGAAAAGGCTTCCGCCGTGGGCATTTCCGAAACCCGTCCTTTTGCCGACATTGTCGGTTATCTGCACAAGGCTGTACAGAAGGGACAGACCATCCATTATTTGCCCCCTTATCGTGCCGAGCATAAGTTGAAACTGATGGACTGGCTGGGTGTTCCTCCGGCACGTCAGGAAGGGTCTGTACCGTTTATCCGTGCGGTGGTGGCACAGCGCAACTACAAGTCGACAGAAGAAATAGCGGAAATAGAAAAGGCATGCGACGTGACTGCTGACATGCACATCACCGCAATGAAGGTGCTTCGTCCGGGCATGTACGAATACGAGGTTGTGGCCGAAATGAACCGTATCGCCGAGATGAACAACTGCGAGCTGTCTTTTGCCACGATTGCTACTGTCAACGGCCAGACCCTGCATAACCACTATCACGGCAACCGGGTGCAACCGGGAGACCTCTTCTTGATTGATGCCGGCGCCGAGCTGCCTTCGGGTTACTGTGGTGACATGTCGTCTACCGTGCCGGCGGACAAGACTTTTACTCCACGCCAGCGTGCCGTTTACGAAATCCAGAACGCCATGCATCTGGAGTCTGTTAAAGCGCTTCGCCCGGGCATTCCCTATATGAAGGTGTACGAGCTTTCCGCCCAAGTGATGGTGGAGGGGCTGAAAGAGC
>OBAR01000917.1_pt1 | contig 29026 bp, 20 predicted proteins | sample 1517911 | NCBI WGS metagenome assembly OBAR01 (sample SAMN04571709, study PRJEB22368) | human gut metagenome | biome: human gut; material: stool | host: Homo sapiens | place: Luxembourg | collected 2012-10-26
TATGTTTTTAAAAGATTGTGTTATATTTGCCGGCGAATAATCGTTAACATTAACCAACAATTGATGCGTATGAAAACTTTACCAGCTTTAATCATTGCCTTTGGCTTGAGCATTGCAACGTACGCTCAGCAGTTGCCCGGCAAGCCGGCGGACATACTGCCAAAGACATTCAACCCACTGAATTTGCAACGCCAGTATGATGGCAAACTACTAATGGAACAGGCGGCGAAGCACAGGCAGGTGCTGTCGAGTCATCCTGTGGCAAGGCCCAAGCCTACTGGCCTGAAGCGCGCCGACGGCCAGTCGGTGGACACCGTGGCTTATTTCACCGCAGCCCAGACATACATGAAAAACTATTCGTTCACCTACGACGGCGGCGACATCAAGATATACGACATAGGCATTGCCGTCGACGGGACGAAGGTAACGTTTAAGAACCTGTTCAACCTCTACGACCCCGACAACACGTATTACGTCAACACGGAGTATCCCGTGGAGGGCGTTTACGACCCGCAGCAGAAGACAATCACCATACCCGCGTCTACCAACTTTGCCAACGCAACGGTTGTGGGCATACTTGGCGGGGCCTATGTGGGCACGCTCATTTGCGGCACCGTTGACGAAGAGGGCACGCTAAGCCCCCAGACGGAGCTGGTGTTCAACGTTGAAGGCGACTTCGAGGCCATCACCACCGACCAAAGCTTCGGCGTGGCGCAATACACGGCCAACGGGTCGCAGTCGTACGGGCAGTATGTCACTTACCGCAGTTTCAGGGCCGTGCTGCCCAAGGCCGGCTCACAGCTGGTGGCCTTCAACAGCAGCTTCGACTTCGGCACCACATTCCCCAACACGCCTATCGACCGCACCGTGACGCTGATAAACATGGGGGCCGACGCCGCCGACTTCGTCACGACGGTAGAGTCTGACGGCGAGTCGTTTACGTCGGCCGACGGCATGGGCTCCGTTGACGGCCAAGACACGGCGAGCGTCACGTTCAGGTTCTCGGCCGCCGAGCCCGGCGAGTATGAGGGCATAGCCATGATTGAGTATGAGAACGCGGCCGGCAGCGCCGAGCCCATACTGATGCAGCTCGGTGGGGTGGTTGAGCCCTTTCCCGACTACAGCGGCATCGTGAAGGGCGGCGACTTCGAGTTCTCCACCGGAGTGGACTATCCTTTTGCCATGCAGACCCTCGACGACGGCACAGCCGTGGCGCAGTCGATGACCCACGGCGACGGCAACGCCTCGTCGTGGCTCAACGTCAAGTTCACCGTGCCCGACGGGCAGGTGGGCCGCTTCTCGTGGAAAGGCAAGAGCTTCAACACCGGCTACTGGTACTCAAACGCCGGCGGGATGTTCGTCGACGACATGAACACGGCCTATGCCAGCTATACCGACGCCGAGGCGACCATCGACGGCGAGGTGGAACTGGCCCCGGGCGAGCACAATGTGAAGTTCCAGTATGACAGCTACTATTACTCCGGCATCGACGACAACCACCTGTATGTCTATGACCTGTGCCTGGAGAGCAGTCCGGCCGACGCCAACGCGGCCGAGCTGGTGACGCCGACGGTAGACTTCGGCAACTTCATCGTTGATGGCAACACCGTAGAGGGAGAGGCCGATATAACGTTCCTCAACAAGGGGCTCGCCCCGCTCACGGTCAATGCCGTGGGGTGTGACAACGAGGCGTTTACGGTGCTGAGGCCCTCGGGCTCTGCCGAGATACTTAAGCAGCTGGCTGTGCAGGTGGCGTTCAGGGCCGACAAGGCCGGCACCTACGAGGGAAAGGCCACGCTGGAGACCAGCGCCGGCAACTTCGAGGTGACGCTGAAGGCATTTGTGAGGGATATGCCCGACTTCAGCAAGATAGTGGCCGAGGGCGCAGAGAGCATGACGTTCACGACCAACTCGCAGAGCCCGTTCATCGTAGAGGGCGACATGGCCTACAACGCAAGCTCGCAGCAGCCCGACTACACGGCCAACACGTCGTGGCTGCAGGTAAACTTCTCGGTGCCCTCGGGCAAGATCGGCTACCTCTCGTGGGACGGACACTCGTATGGCACGCCGGGCGCAAGCTACTCGGGCGACTACTCCACGTTTGAGATATCCCACCCGATGAACAGCGGCATGACCTACGCCTTCGGCGATACCGACGCCGGCTCGGAGGCAGTGTTCGGCAGCAGTGATTCGTGGAGGTCGTTCCTGACCTGCATCCCCGGCGACCATTACATCAAGTTCTCGTTCTACCAGTGTGGCGACACGGTGTTCCACGGCAAAGACCGCCTCGAGCTGAGCAACCTCAGGCTGCACGTCATCGACTTCGAGGAGCACTCGGCCGAGCTGCTCGACACCGAGGTGGTGTTCGACTCCACCTATGTGGGCAACCAGCGGTACACCGTGGCCAGGGTGAGGCTGCACAACACGGGCAGCCTTGACCTTGTGGTCAACTCGATAGAGGGCAACGCCCCGTTCTACGGGATAACGCCAACGTCTGCCGCGGCGTTCGACAAGGAGCTCGAAGTGGAGCTGTGGTTCTACCCGTCGGAGCCGGGCGACTTCGAGGGACAGCTGACAATAAAGACCAACGCCGGCGACTTCGTGGTAGACTGCAAGGGAGTGGCGCGCAGCTCTGACGGCTTGCTGCTCATCGGCGACATTGAAGACCAGGCCTACGGATGGAGCTATTACGATGCCGACCTCGACGGGGAGTGCTGGAACCTGGGCTACAACCTCTTCGCTGGCTACTATCCCGAGTGGTGCCACGGAGGCAACGACTGCATAGGCTCGGCCTCATACAGTTTCTACAACGGCGATATCGAGCCCGACAACTGGCTGTTCTCGCCTGCCATAACCATTCCTGCCGACGGCGCGGTGATGCGTTGGTATGCCGCTTCGCACAGTTCGAACAGGCCAAGCGAGACATACAGCGTCTACGTGGCAACGCCCGAGCAGGTGGCCGATGCCGGCAGCCTTGGCTCGCTCACGCCGTTGCTCACCCAGACGCTCGACACCCTCGATGCCAGCGTGTGGCGCGAGAACGTGGTAGACCTGGGCGACTACGCCGGGCAGACGGTCAACATCTGCTTCCGCCACCACGACTGCATGGGCCAGTATGTGCTCAAGCTCGACGACATATTCGTGTTCACACGCGACGGATGGGCCTCGGGCATCAAGCCTGCGGCGTCTCCCACGGCCAAGCCTGTGGCCCAGGAGATCTACAACGCGGCCGGAGTGCGCGTCGTGACGCTGGCACGCGGACTGAACATAGTGAAGGTTTATTATGACGACGGTACCGTAAGGACTAACAAAATATTGAGGAAATGATGAAGAAGACCATTTTATCTATCATGGCAATGCTCTCGCTCGGGCTGCAGGGATATGCAGATGTGTCGGGCATCAACGTGGGGTATTGCAACGGGGAAGTGAGCACGAGCGGCAACATTGCCTCGTCTGAGAAAGATGTTTGGATAAGCGCTGCAATCTATATTCCCGCCGGCACCATTGCGACATACGGCGGCAACAGCATAGACTCCATAAGGGCGGGACTGGCATCGAAGCTCAATGTGGACACGCTGACGGTGTGGGTGCGCAGCGAACTCGACGGCGACAACATCGCCGAGGGCCGTATCACCCCCGACTCTGAGGTGAAGATTGCGAAAGGATGGAACGTGGTGGGGCTCGAGACGCCTTACGACATACCCGAGGATGGCTCAGGCGGCCTTTACATTGGCTACTCGTTCCATCAGAAGGGGGCTTCGTTCGGGCTCTCCACGCTGTCGGTGCCTACGCCGGGCGGCCTCTATGTCAAGATGCCGGGCGAAGAGTGGGCCGACAGGGGCAGCGAGGGGACGCTGTGTGTTGAGGGGCTTGTGTATGGCGACAGGCTGCCTTCGGTAAACCTTGCGCTCACAGATGTGAGCCTGCAAAAGCGTTACGCAATACAGAAAGGCACTCTCACGGTGTCGGGAAGCGTCAAGAACCTGGCCACGGTGACCGTCAGCGGCTTTGACGTCATTGTCGATGCCGAGGGCGGGACAGGCCCTTGCGCGGCACATGTAGACGCAAACCTGGCATACAACGAGACGATGGACTTCAGCGTTACGGTTGAGCCTGGCATAACGGACGAGGGCGACGGAGTGAGCGAAGCCACCGTGACGATAGGCAACATTGCCGAGGGGGCCGACGAAGACCCGTCTGACAACATGCTTTCCGGGTCGTTTGAGGTGGTGACGCACGATTTCACGCGCAACATCATCATCGAGGAATTCACCACGGAGCAATGCCCCAACTGTCCGCGCGTGGCCGCCTACATCAATGATGCCCTCGAGTCGGGCCAGTACGACGGCCGTGTTTTCGTTGCCTGCCACCATTCGGGGTATTACACCGACTGGCTCACGGCCTCGTTTGCAACCGAATATCTGTGGTTCTACAACGCCGGGGGAAGCACCTATGCGCCTGCCATGATGATAGACCGCTACAACTTCAGCGGTAGCACGCCGGTGATGTGCCCCACGTCGCAGGGCGAGATGGAGGCTTACTGGAACGCTCGGCTGGCCGAGCCGGCTTACGTTTCGATGGAGGTTGAGGCCGCCGTCGACGAGGCAGACAACAACAAGGTCAGGGTGACGGTGAGCGGGGCGAAGTCGATTGACGCCATTTGCGACAATCCGCGCATCACTGTCTACCTGCTCGAAGACGGAATAAGCGCGAGGAGCCAGGCCGGGGCGTCGGGCAGTTTCACCCACAACCATGTGGTGAGGGCCTGCAACAGCACGTGGGGCGACGCCATAGAGTGGACTGGCGACGACTATGTCTACTCTTGCGAGTTTGTGTTGAGCTCCCAGTGGGAGCGCGACAACCTGCAGGCTGTGGCCTTCATATATAATTATGACGACGAGGATGCCACGGCATGTGAGGTTGCCAATGCAGGTGGAATAAGGTATGCCGACTTTGAAAACGCCGTTGCCGACGGCATAACGGCTGCAGAGGCCGATGCGACCGAAGCCGTTGCATACTACACTCTGTCGGGCGACAGGGTGGCGGAGGGCAGCCTTCGCAGTGGCATATACATAGTTAAGTCGGCCGGAAAGTGCCGTAAGGTGGTTGTAAAGTAGTGTTGTTTGAAGCCTGTTGAGGCTTCAGCAGGGTCATGGCCCTCGCCGGTTGGTGCCGGCGGGGGCCTTTTCTGTGCTGCCGGCATGCCGTCTCTCGGCGGTTGCCGGCCCTCGGCACGGCTTCCGGGGCTGTCGGCGGCGATGGCTGCGTGGACATTGGCTGATGGTGGTTCTTGTTTGGCTGTGATTGTGAACGGTTGTTAATGCTTAGTAATTGTTAACCAACAAACTTGCAGAATGAACATATTGTGCGCAAAAGATAGGTTACTTTGCATCGTACAATTAAACAAACAAGACTATAATATATATGGAAATGAAAGAGGAAATGACATTGACAACCGGTGTGAGGGTGGCAGACGGCACAGCCACGGCATCCGTCATGGTGGCAAAGGCGGCACGGAGAGTGCTCTCGCCTTTGGCAAAGTATTACTCTGGTGTGCTCGGTGTGGAGCTTGGCATCAGGCAGACGTTGAAGCTGTTGAACGCCCAAGCGGCGTTTTTCCTGACGGTTTTTCCTGTCGACTGCCCCCTGGCGCTACGCGCTGCCTGCCTTGCGTGGCTCGTGGCGGCGCTGGGCGGATGTCGCCGTCTGGGGCTGAAGGTGGAGGAATGAGCGGCATCGGCGGTCTCGGCCACGGTGTCTTTCACCGGCCGGTTGCGGCATTCGGCCCATTGAAATGGTGTGGTTGGCAACGCTGATATTGCCAGGCAGACAGAATAAAGTTATGCCCCGGCCTGCAAGCCTTGTGTTGGTTTGCAGGCCGGGGCATGTGTTTTTCCCGTTGCCGGGCTTTTTCCTGGCATTCATTTGCCTTCCGTCGGGCGGCACATTTGGCTGCGCCTTGCCGCTGTTGTTGGCCCTTTGCCGATGGAATGGGGCTTTTTCTGCACTTTCTTTGCTGTTTTGCAGCCATTCACGGGCGCAGTGGCGGTTTGCCTGTTTGCTCCCAACCTGCTTGCGCCAATGCCCGCGATGTTTGCACGGAAAGGGGCTGTGGCCTGTCGTAGGCAGGCGTCGTGTTGGGCGGGGCGGCACATGCGGGCTGCCGCCGGCGGTCAGAACATGCGGCTAACGCGGCGCACTCCGTCGACGAGGGCGTCCACTTCGTCTTTCGTGTTGTACAGGGCGAACGACGCACGCACCGTTCCGAGTATGCCCAGACGGTCCATCAGGGGCTGTGCGCAGTGGTGACCCGTGCGCACGGCAATGCCCAGCCGGTCGAGCAGGGTGCCCATATCGAGGTGGTGTATGTCGCCCACGAGGAACGAAACGACGGCGTCCTTATGGTCTGATTGGCCGAAAAGCCTGATTCCATCGATGCCGCCGAGTTGCTCCATGCAGTAAGTGGTGAGCTCGTGCTCGTGGGCCGCGATGTTGTCGAGGCCAATCCGCCCGATGTATTCGATGGCCTTTGCCAGTCCGTGTGTGGCGATGTAGTCTGGTGTGCCGGCCTCAAACTTGAACGGCAGGTGCTCAAACACCGTCTTCTCGAAGCTCACGCTCTCTATCATCTCGCCGCCACCCTGGTATGGCGGCAGCCGGTCGAGCCACTCCTCCTTGCCGTAGAGCACGCCGATGCCGGTGGGCCCGTACATCTTGTGGCCGCTGAACACGAAGAAGTCGCAGTCCATCGAGCGCACGTCGACCTTGAAGTGAGGGGCGCTCTGCGCCCCGTCAACCATCACGGGCACGTTGTGCGAGTGGGCGATGCTTATGATTTCTTCCACCGGGTTGACCGTTCCGAGCACGTTGCTCACGTGGGCTATGCTCACAATTTTAGTCCTTTCGGTGAACAAATCGTCGATTCCATCGGTGACGAGGTTGCCGCGGTCGTCCATCGGAATCACCTTTATCGTGATGCCGCGCTTGGCTGCCTGCAGCTGCCATGGCACGATGTTGGAGTGGTGTTCCATTACGGAGACAATCACCTCGTCGCCCGGTTGCATGAACGCCTCGGCGAAAGACGAGGCCACGAGGTTGATGCTCTCGGTGGTGCCGCGCGTGAATATGATTTCGGTTGTGCTTCCGGCATTGATAAAGCTGCGCACGGTTTCGCGCGCAGCTTCATGCAAGTCGGTTGCCTGCTGTGACAGATAATGCACTCCCCGGTGCACGTTGGCATTGGCATTGAGGTATTCGTCGCGCATGGCGTCGAGCACGCACAATGGCTTTTGCGTAGTGGCGGCGTTGTCGAGGTATACGAGCGGCTTGTCGTAAACCGTCCTCGACAGTATCGGGAAGTCCTTTCTTATGGCGTTAACGTCGTAATTCATCTTGCTCATGTTGGCTGTTGGGTGTCGGTGTAGTTTATTTGCACAGGTTGCATCCTTCGCATTTGTTGAGCTCTCCCCTGAACCTTTTCTCCACCAGGTAGTGCAGCCGGTCGCGCAGTGGTGCCAGTTGCATCTGGTCGATCACCTCGTTGATGAAGGCAAACTCAAGCAGCAGCTTGGCTTCCTTGACCGGTATCCCGCGCTGCTGCATGTAGAACATGGCGGCGTCGTTGAGCTGCCCGACGGTAGACCCGTGTGCGCATTTCACATCGTCGGCATATATCTCCAGCATGGGCTGGGTGTACATGCGTGCCTCCTTGGTTGCGCACAGGTTCTGGTTGGTTTCCTGCGAGACAGTCTTCTGTGCCCCGTGGCGCACCAGCACCCGCCCGGCAAAAGCGCCGGTGGCGTGTCCGTCGAGCACATACTTGTACAGTTCGTTGCTTGTGCAGTGCGGCACGCGGTGGTCTATGAGCGTGTTGTTGTCAACGTGTTGCTGCTTGTCGGCAATCACGCAGCCGCATAGGTTGCACTCGGCGCCCTCGCCGCAGAATGCCAGGTCGGTCTTGTTGCGTGTCACCCCGTTGTGCAGCGTGATGATGTTGTGGTTCACCCGGCTGTTGGCTTGCTGCTCTATGTAGAGGTTGCTCACCCTTGTGTTCTTGGCGTGGGTTTCCTCCAGGCAGTAAAGGTCGAGCCCGGCGTTGTCTCCCACGTATGCCTCGATGACCTGTGTGGTGAGGAACTTGCGGTCGTCGACGGCGTGGTCGCAGAACAGCAGCTTTATCTCGGCTTCCGGTTCCACTATGATGAGCACGCGGCGGTTGGCCATCAGGTCGACGTCGGAGCGCAGTATGTTTATCACCTGCACCGTGCGGTCAACCTTTGTGCCCTTGGGCACATACACAAGCAGACCGTCTTGCGCCATCATTGTGTTGAGGGCGGTTATCGCATCGCCGTCGGTCTTGGCGATGCGCGCGTAGTATTTCCCGATGAGATGGGGCTTTTTGGCGGCTTCTTCGGCCAAAGAGCCAATGATTACGCCTTCGGGCAGGTGGCCTTTGGGTTGCAGTTTGGTATAGAAAGCGTCGTTGACCACGAAGTAAAGCGATGTGCTCAGGTTGGGCACGTCGCACCTGAAGGCCTCGTAAGGGTCGACGGGAATCTCCAGCCTGTTAAGGTTGAGGCCGTAGTCGGGGGCGAAGAGCGGCGCCATGTCGGTATACTTGTACCGCTCCACCTTCCTTGTGGGCAGCCCTTGCCGGCAGAAGTCGTCGTAGGCGGCGTCACGCGGGGCATTCATCACGTCGCAGCTGTGGCTGTGTATCATGTCGCGGCATTGCGCGTAGATGTCCATGTACTGCCTTGCTGCGTCGCTGCCTGTTGTCTTTGGTTTGTCGTTGCCAGCCATGTCAGTCCTCCCCTGCTTCCGATTTAATCCAGTCGAAGCCCCGCTCTTCAATCTCGTGTGCCAGCTCGGGCCCTCCAGTCTTCACTATCCTTCCTTTGTAGAGCACGTGCACCACGTCGGGCTTCAGTATGTCTAGCAGCCTCTGGTAGTGCGTGATGACGATGCAGCTGGTGTCGGGCGTCTTGAGCTTGTTGACGCCTTCGGCCACTATGCGCAGCGCGTCGACGTCGAGCCCGGAGTCGGTCTCGTCGAGAATCGACAGCTTCGGCTCCAGCATGGCCATCTGGAATATCTCGTTGCGCTTCTTCTCGCCGCCGCTGAAGCCCTCGTTCACCGAGCGGTTGGCGAGCTTGCTGTCAAGCTCCACAATCTTCCTCTTCTCTCTTGAGAGCTTCAGGAAGTCGGCTGCGCTCAGCGGCTCCTTGCCTTCATACTTGCGCTTTTCGTTGATTGCCGTGCGCATGAAGTTGGTCATCGACACCCCGGGAATCTCCACGGGGTACTGGAACGACAGGAACAGGCCCTCGTGCGCCCTGTCTTCGGGTTTCATCTCCAGCAGGTCTTTGCCGTTGAACGTGGCCGAGCCGCTTGTCACCTCGTAGAGCGGGTTGCCCACAAGCACAGCGCTCAGTGTTGATTTTCCCGAACCGTTGGGGCCCATGATGGCGTGGGTCTCGCCGTCTTTTATGGTGAGGTTGATGCCTCTCAGTATCTCTTTGTCGCCAATCTTGGCGTGCAGGTCTTTTACTTCTAACATATATGCTTGTTGTGATTGGTGTTCTTTGATTCTGTTATTGTGCTTGGCGTGCAGGCTCCGTCGTGCTGTGGCATGCCGTCAGCCCACCGTTCCCTCGAGCGATACGCTCAAGAGCTTCTGCGCTTCAACCGCAAACTCCATGGGCAGCTTGTTGAGCACCTCCTTGGCATAGCCGTTCACGATGAGCCCCACGGCCTGTTCCGTAGGTATGCCCCGCTGGTTGCAGTAGAACAGCTGGTCTTCGCTTATCTTGCTTGTCGTGGCTTCGTGCTCTATTACAGCCGTGTCGTTGTGTATGTCCATGTAGGGGAAGGTGTGGGCTCCGCAGTCGCTGCCCAGCAGCAGCGAGTCGCACGACGAGTAGTTGCGCGCTCCATCGGCTGCCGGTGCCACCCTGACCAGTCCGCGGTAAGAGTTCTGGCTCTTGCCGGCAGATATGCCTTTGCTTATTATGGTGCTCTTGGTGTTGCGCCCGAGGTGTATCATCTTGGTGCCGGTGTCGGCTTCCTGGTAGTTGTTTGTGACTGCCACCGAATAGAATTCGGCCACCGAGTTGTCGCCGCGGAGTATGCACGAGGGGTACTTCCACGTCACGGCGGAGCCCGTTTCCACCTGTGTCCACGACAGCTTGCTGCCTTCGCCGCGCAGGTCGCCGCGCTTGGTCACCAGGTTGAGCACTCCGCCCCGGCCCTGCTCGTCGCCGGGATACCAGTTCTGCACGGTCGAGTATTTCACCTCGGCCCTGTCTTTCACCACAATCTCGACGATGGCGGCGTGCAGCTGGTTTTCGTCGCGCATGGGGGCGGTGCAGCCCTCCAAGTATGACACATACGAGTCGTCGTCGGCCACTATCAGCGTGCGCTCAAACTGGCCCGTGTTGCGTGCGTTGATGCGGAAGTAGGAGCTGAGCTCCATTGGGCACCTCACGCCCTTGGGGATGTAGACGAACGACCCGTCGCTGAACACGGCGCTGTTGAGCGCAGCGAAGAAGTTGTCGGAGCTGGGGACCACCGTCCCGAGGTATTCCCTTACCAGTTCGGGGTGCATCTTGATGGCGTCGCCGATGGAGCAGAATATGATTCCCTTTTTGGCCAGTTCCTCTTTGAACGTCGTTTTCACCGACACGGAGTCCATGATGGCGTCGACGGCCACCCCGCTCAGCGCCAGTCGCTCTTCGAGCGGTATGCCCAGCTTGTCGAAGGTCTTCATCAGTTCCGGGTCTATTTCCTTCTTGTCACTCTTCCTGCCGGCCATGGGGTCGGCGTAGTAGGATATGGCCTGGTAGTCTATCTCCGGCAGGTGGACGTGCGCCCACGCCGGCTGGGTCATGCCCTGCCATCGCTTGAAGGCTTTCAGGCGGAAGTCGAGCATCCACTGAGGTTCGCCTTTTTTCTGCGATATTAGTCGGACAACGTCCTCGTTCAGGCCTTTTTCTATTATTTCGGTGTGTACGTCGGTGGTGAAGCCGTATTCGTATTTCTGCTCCGCCACCTGCCGCACAAACTCGTTTTGCTTGTTTGTTGTGCTGTCCATATTGATTACTCTTAATCGCGCCGGCCGTTGTGTGGCCTGGGCGTGTATCTGATTGCAAAGTTAATAAATTCACTCACTCTCAGCAAGCATTTGACCAAAAAAGTTGGGAGGGGCACTTGTTTAGGAATATTTGCCCGACTTATGTTTCACTATTGCGCCGTCGATGCCCCCGCATATTTCTGGTTGTGTTGCAGAATGCCGCTTGCAGGCTTGTAATTGCCTGTGAAATGTGAGTGTTATGCATCGGGGGCGGCGCGCTCCCGGCGTTTCCCGGCCCTGTGTGGGGGCTGCCCCCGGCGTTGCCCGGCGACCTGTTGGCCCGGCCCGTCGGGCTGCTTTTTGTAAGCATTTGTTCCTTTTTGCCGCGCCGAAGCCCCGGCCGCGCCAAGCCGCTGTGGCCCAGTGGGTTGGCTCCGGCGGCCGTTTCATGATGCAAAACGGGGCGTCCGGCATGGCCAAACGTGCTGTTTGGTTGTGTCGGATGCCCCGTTTTGCGTTGCTTTGCCGCCGCCTTGGCGGCGCGTGCGGTGTGGTGTCGTGATTTTTCCGCGCCGGCCTTGCCTGCCGTTCAGTTTCTCCTGTGGCGCGATTGCTCCTTCCTGTACGACGAGGGCGAGATCCCGACGTGCTCCTTGAAGTACTTGCCCAGGAACGACTGGTTGGGGAAGTGCATGTCGGTGGCAATCTCCTTGATGCTCTTCGACGAGTTTTTGAGCCTCAGCCTGAGCTCGAGCGTCACGTAGTTGTCTATCCATTCGTTGGGCGTGCGCCGGCTCACCTGCTTCACCGTCTCGGCCAGGTATTTGGGCGTTATGCACATTTGCTCGGCGTACCACGACACGCGCCTCTCGCTCTTGAAGTTGGCCTCCACGAGCCTGATGAACTCGGTGAAGATGATGTCGGCCCGGGGCCTCTTGCTGTGGCCCCTGGTCTCCATGTGGTGGATGATGGCGTTGAGGTCGTAGAACATGGCCAGCACGGGCGCCTGCACCACTTTGCGGCGGAAGGGGTTGGATGTGTCGGCAGTCTTGCTCTGCAGTATCCTGAAGTAGTCGATGAACATCCTGGCTTCCTTCTCGCTGACGCTCACCTCGGGGGTTGTGCGCGAGAAGATGAGCATTGCCGATATGTCGCTCACGTTGCGTATGGTCTCGTAGTAGAAGTTCATCGACATGAACATGCCGATGCATTCGAGGTCGGGGCTGGCCGTGTAGTTTTCGGTCACCCTTCGCTCTGATATTATCACTATGTCGTTTTTCATCACAACGTTTTCGGTGTCGATGGTATAGCTCGCAGTGCCCGCCGTGCACAGACCCACGAAGATGAAGGTGGTGCGGCGCGGTTCCTTGGGCAGTGGAATCTTCTTGGCGTCATCGTAGAGCACTATGTCGTCGTCGATGAAGTCGGTTGTTTTCATATCGGCCTTTGCTGTGTCGAAGTTGGTGTCGATGATTTGTCGTTTATCCATCGTTGGCATTTTTATTTGTTGTTTGAAGTGCCACAGGCGGGGGCCGTCGGAATGTCCTCCCGGACTTGCATTGCTTTTAGCCCGCAATGGGGGTGGGCAGATGGGGGCTGGGGGGTGTGCCCACGGATTGCCGTCTGAGACTTATTTCAATGGCAAATATACGAATAATTTTCCATATTGGGTGTTTAAAACGACATTTCGGACACAAAAAGCCTGTTGTCGACCTCCGATTTTGGTCTCTTTGTGCGTAACTTTGCACAATACTTTGCGACTATGATACTAAAGCATGAATTTGCCATGGCGGCAGCCGTTGCCCTTGCCTTTGTTGCCGGGGGGTGTGACGGCGTTTTCGACTACCATCCTTACGACGTGCGGTTCGGCGGTGAGCAGGGCATCAACGGCACCGCCATCGGGCGCATCGGGGCCCTTTGCGGCGGTAAAGACACGCTGCGGGTGGCTTTTGTCTCCGACAGCCACGGGTGGTATACTGAGACCGGCGACATGGTTGACGACATCAACCGCCGGGGCCGGGCCGACTTCGTGGTTCACCTGGGCGACCTGACCGACTGCGGCACCACCAAGGAGTTTGTATGGCAGCGCGACGTGCTTGCCGGCCTCGGCGTGCCGTATGTGGCGCTACTGGGCAACCACGACTGCCTGGGCACCGGCGAGGAGACCTACAGGCGCATGTATGGCGAGGGAAACTTCAGCTTCATAGTGGCCCGAATCAAGTTTGTTTGCCTCAATACCAACGCCACCGAGTACGACTATGTGGCTGCCAACCCCGACTTCAACTACATGGAGGGGCAGTGGACGGCCGACTCGGCGCTGTTCGACCGCACGGTGGTGTGCATGCACGCCGCCCCGTACAGCGACCAGTTCAACAACAACGTGGCCAAGCCCTTTGAGTATTACGTCAGCAAGTTTCCCGGAATAATGTGCTGTGTATATGGCCACGACCACCGTCTTTCGGCCGGCGACATCTTTGGCGACGGTCTGATGTATTATGGGGTTGACTGCGCCGCCAACCGTTCCTACCTTTTGTTCACCTTCACTCCCGACGGATATGAATATGAGGTCGTTAGCTTTTAGCCTGCTCATGGGCGCTGCCACGGCGGCGGGCGCTGCAGGCTGGGATGCCGACACGTGCGCTGTGTGCGGCGCCGGGGCGGCCGCCGGCCGCGAGGGGGCGCATGCTGTGGTTGTGGCTGCCGCTGCAGACACCTCTGCCCGAGGCTCGCTGCTCACGCGCTACGACCGCAGGGTGCACCGCTACCGCCTGCAGTGGCAGAGCCTCATACCCACGCAGACCGTGGTTCAGTTTGCCGGCAACATGGGACTGCTCTCGTTTGGCGTCGGGTGGGAGTACGGCCGCCACAAGCAATGGGAGACCCACCTGCTCTTCGGCTTCCTGCCGCGCTACGGGAGCGACCGTGCGAAGGTGACAATGACCCTGAAGGAAAATTTCATACCGTGGAGCATATACCTCAAGCGGGGCTGGGCCGTCGAGCCGCTGTCGGTGGGCCTGTACTTCAACACGGTGTTCGGGCCGGAGTTCTGGCGCAGCCAGCCGGCGCGTTATCCCGACAGCTATTATCCGTTCCTGTCGACAAAGGTGCGTGTCAACGTGTTTGCCGGGCAGCGGGTCGAACTGGTGCTGCCCAGCAACAGGCGCAAGTTTGTGAAGAGCATAACGGCTTTCTATGAGCTGAGCACGTGCGACCTCTACCTGCGTGCGCTCGTCCAGGACGGCAACGTGAGCCTGTGCGACATCTTCGGGCTGTCGCTCGGCCTCAAGTTCCAGCTGTTCTGAGCCCGGGGCACCGGGCCCGCCGGTGGGCCGTATGTTCAGTAGAGGTAGCTCGTGTGGGTGTATTCTTCTATGTCGATGGCTTCTATGTCGGTCACGTTATCGCGCGAAAAACCTTCCGGCCCGCTTACCACTGCCATCGACGAGGCCGACGTGGTAAAGCGGCGGCAGGCCTGCTCGTCGCTCCTTCCGGAGCATACGTAGGTCAGTCCGTTCACCGTCAGCGTGTCACCCCGGCCCATGCCCCTGAGCGTTACGCGCACCCAGCCGTCGAAGCGGCGTGCAAAGTGGTAGACGACGGTGCTGCCAAGGTCGTCGAGAAAGGTGTAGCGGCTTATCCGCCTGATGCGCATCGCCTTGTGTATCGGCGGCACCAGGGCTATGGGCGAGGGCGCCAGCCCTTCCTGTTCCTCGGCTGGCACCCACCCGACGGTGGGCCCACCGTCGGTGTTCCAGTAGTCGATGTAGTGGCGGTCGTCTATGGTCTCGTCGCCCTCGGGCGTGGTCGTGGCGTTGGCGGGGCGGCACAGCCATTGCCCGTCGGTGCTCAGGGCCACCCTGTCACTGTCGCCGCTGCCCCCGCTCAAGGTCATGGCGAGCTGCTTGCGGCTCCGCCCGGCTGGCGAGTACCAAACGGCCACCACGTTGGTGTCGGCCCTGAGGAAGCGCCCCACCTCGAATGTCATCACCCTTATCGTGTCGCATTGCGGTGCGGCGCCGGGCGCAATCACGTCGGTGGTGGCGTTGTAGCCGTTGACATACAGCTCAAACCTGCCGGCGCTGGCTATTGTGAGCCTTGCCGACGGCGGCCGCCCGTCTATGGTGAACGTGCGGCGGAACCACACTTGGTCGGCCTCGCCGGCTGTTGGGCAGGCTATCCAGCGCAGCCCCCAGTCTTGCGCCGTGGCGCCGATGGCGCACGCAGCCATGATGTATAGTGCCAGGCGTCTCACTCCAACACTATTGATTCGCCGGCGCCAAGGCTTACGTCGTGGCTCTGTCCGTTGAAGGCCACGGTGGCGTGGCCGCCTTTCTCCGACTTGATGGTGGCCCGGGCCACGCGCCCCCCTGCCCATTCCATGCTTATCTCGAAGCCGCCGCGCGCCCTGATGCCTTCAACCCGGCCCTCGCTCCACGCCGCAGGCAGCGCGGGCAGCAGCTCGATGGCCCCGCCGTGGCTTTGCACCAGCAGCTCGCACACGCCCGCCGTGCCCCCGAAGTTGCCGTCGATCTGGAACGGCGGGTGGGCGTCGAACAGGTTGGGGTAGGTGCCTCCGCCCTGCCGTGAGCCGGCCCCGGGCCTGACATAGTTGAGCAGCTTGCGGTATGTCTGGTAAGCCTTCTCGCCGTTGCGCAGCCTTGCCCACAGGTTGATGCGCCACCCTGTGCTCCAGCCGGTGGTCTTATCGCCCTTCAGCTCGAGCGTCTTGGCGCAGGCTTGCAGCAGGGCCGGGTCGGTGATGTGGCCCCCGGGAAACAGTCCTATGAGGTGCGACTGGTGGCGGTGGTGCGGGTCGTAGTCGCTCCAGTCGTAGTACCACTCCTGCAGGTTGCCCCTCTTGCCAATGGCATACGGGTGCAGCCGTGCCACGGTAGCGTCGAGCGAGTCGGCAAAGGCGGCGTCGGTGCCGATGGTGCGCGCCGCCTCGGCGGTGTTGGCCAGCAGCTCACGTATGATGGCGAGGTCGGCCGTGCCCCCGTAGCAGGTCATTCCGTGGTATCCTTTGTCGGTTACGTACTCGTTCTCGGGCGATGTGCTGGGGGCCGTTATCAGCTCTCCCGGCTTCAGCGGGTTGTCTGTCAGCCACCCGAGGCAGAACTCCGCCGCCCCCTTCATGAGCGGGTAGGCCGTCTGGCAGAGGTAGGTGGTGTCGCGCCCGAAGCGGAAATGCTCGTAGAGGACGTTCACCAGCCATGCCCCTCCCATGTTCCAGTTGGCCCATTCGGGCTTCTCGCGCTTTTCGCCCACGGGGTTTGTCATGGCCCAGATGTCGCTGTTGTGGCTCGAGCACCATCCCCGTTCCACCCCGTAGTAGTTGCGTGCGGTGTGCCGTCCGTTGGCGGCCAGCGCCGATATGAACCCTTCGAGCGGCATGGCCATCTCAGGCAGGTTGGCCACCTCGGCCGGCCAGTAGTTTTCTTCGAGGTTTATGTTGACCGTGTAGTTGCTCCGCCACGGCGAGCGCAGCTTGTTGGCCCACAGCCCTTGCAGGTTGGCGGGCACCCCGGGTGTGCGCGAGCAGCTTATCAGCAGGTAGCGCCCGTACTGCGCGTACAGTGTTTCGAGGTATGGGTTGCTTTCGTTTTTGGCCGTGTAGTCCTTCAGTTGCTGTTCCGTGGTGCGGCTGTCGTCGGCCTTGGCGCCTGCCAGCGAGAGCCTGAACCTGCCGAACAGCGAGCTGAAGTCGGCCACATGGCGTCTCTTGAACTCGTCGTAGGTCAGGTTGACGGTGTGCCATGCGTAGTCGGCAGCGTTCTCAAGGTAGGGTGCCCCTTGGCTGACGGGGTGCTTGTCGAAGCCGTTGAAGCTCGTGGCGTTTACTATGTAGACCGTGGCCTCGGTGGCCCCGCTTATCGTTATGGTCGAGTCGGTGGCGTGGGTGGTGCCCCCTTTTGCCGTTGCGCGGAGTATGGTGCAGAAGTGTATCGAGTTGTTCGGGTCGCCGAGGGCGTGGCCTGTCATGGTGAGCTGGCCGCCGCCGAACGCCTTGACGGTGTGTGGCACGAGCGACGAGAGCGAGACCGAGCAGTTGATGGCCCCCGGTTTCGATGCCCTCAGGCGCACGGCGATGAGCCTGTCGGGGTGCGATGCGAAGTATTCGCGGCTGAATGTGGTTGCGTTGCGTGTGTAGCTGTCCTTGCACAGGGCGCTGTCGAGGCACAGCTCCCTCCTGTATTCCGTTGCCGGGCCGCTGTTGTTGTCGGTTATGGTCAGCGTTCCCAGCGGCTGGTAGTACTCCGAGTTGTGCCCCTGTACGTTGAGTTGCAGCGAGTCGGCCGCCCTGTAGTCTTCGTTGAAGAGCGCCTTGCGTATCTCGGGAATCCACCGCGAGGCCCCGGCGTCTTCGTTGCGGTCGACGGGTTTGCCTGTCCACAGGGTGATGTCGTTAAGGAATATGGTGTTGCTGTCGGTGCCGCCGTATATCAGCGCCCCCATCTTGCCGTTGCCAATGGGTAGGGCCTCTTCGAAGTGGCGTGCCGGGGTGTCATACCAAAGCAGCAGTGGCGGTTGTTGTGCGGTGGCCTGCGTTGCGGCCAGGGCTGCCATTGCGGCAGCCGTTATCAGGTTTTTGGTTGTCATTTCAGTAGGTTGATGTTGTCAGGCTATTGTCGTGCGGCCGTGCCCTTGGCGTTGCGGGGCGTTGCCGTGTTCAAGCGGCGAGCCGGCGAAGCAGTCATTGCGTGGTTGCGTCATGGCTGGTTCTCCGGCTCGTCTGTATTGGTCAGTGTGTGGTGTGCCTATGCGTCGATGTTGGCATAGGTGGCGTTTTTCTCTATGAACTCGCGTCGCGGCTCAACGTCGTCGCCCATCAGCATCGAGAAGATGTCGTCGGCTTCGGCGGCGTTTTCTATCGTCACCTGCTTCAGTAGCCTCGTGGCAGGGTTCATGGTTGTCTCCCACAGCTGCTCGGGGTTCATCTCGCCGAGACCCTTGTAGCGCTGTGTGTGTATGTTCTTCCCGTCGTCTACGCCTCCTCCCCACTTGTCGATGAAGGCCTGGCGCTGCTGTTCGGTGTAGCAGTATTCCCTGGCCTGGTTCTTGTAGGTGCACAGGTAGAGTGGCGGTGTTGCTATGTAGAGGTGTCCTTCCTGTATCACTTTCGGCATGAAGCGGTAGAAGAGCGTCATGATGAGGGTGTCGATGTGTGAGCCATCGACGTCGGCGTCGGTCATGATTATTATCTTGTCGTAGCGCAGCTTGTCGATGTTGGCCTCCTTGTCGTCTTCGCCGTCTACCCCGAAGCGCACGCCAATGCTTTGTATTATGTTCATCACCGACTCGCTCTCGAACACCTTGTGCCACATCACCTTCTCTACGTTGAGAATCTTTCCGCGCAGCGGCAGTATGGCCTGGGTGTAGCGGTCGCGCCCCTGCTTGGCCGAACCGCCGGCCGAGTCGCCCTCGACGAGGAATATCTCGCAGTCTTTGGGGTCTTTGTTTGAGCAGTCGGCCAGCTTGCCGGGCAGCCCGCCGCCCGTCATGGGGTTCTTGCGCTGCACGCTCTCGCGGGCTTTGCGTGCGGCAATGCGGGCCGTTGCGGCCAGTATCACCTTGTCGCAGATGAGCTTGGCCTCCTTCGGGTGCTCCTCGAGGTAGTAGTTGAGCGCCTCGCCCACGGCCTGCTGCACGGCCCCGGTCACCTCGGTGTTGCCGAGCTTGGTCTTGGTCTGGCCCTCAAACTGCGGCTCGGCCACTTTTATTGATATCACGGCCGTGAGCCCCTCGCGGAAGTCCTCGCCGGCAATCTCTATCTTGGCCTTTTCTATTTGCTTGGCTATGGTAGGCTCGTTGTCGGCGTATGCCTTGAGCGTGCGGGTGAGCGCGATGCGGAACCCGGTCAGGTGGGTGCCGCCTTCTATGGTGTTGATGTTGTTGACGTAAGAGTGTATGTTCTCGTTGTAGTCGGTGTTGTACATCACGGCCACCTCGATGGGTATGCCCTGCTTCTCGGTCTTGAGGTAAATCACGTCGTCGAAGAGGTGGGTGCGGTGCCTGTCGATGTACCTCACAAACTCCTTCAGCCCGTCCTTGGCGTGGAAGACCTCCTGCCGTGTCTTGCCTTCCTCGTCGGGGCGCAGGTCGGTCAGGGTGATGGTTATGCCGGCGTTGAGGTATGCCAGCTCGCGCATGCGCTTGGCAATGATGTCGTATTTGAATTCGGTGGTGGCGGTGAAGATGGCCGGGTCGGGCCAGAACTGCTGGCGCGTGCCCCTCTGCTCGGTCTCGCCCACTATCTTGACAGGGTAGAGGGGCTTGCCCTTCTCATACTCCTGCTGGTATATCTTGCCGTCGCGGAACACCTGCGAGAGCATCTTCACCGACAGGGCGTTGACGCAGCTCACGCCCACTCCGTGCAGTCCGCCGCTCACTTTGTATGAGCCTTTGTCGAACTTGCCGCCGGCGTGGAGCACGGTCATCACCACCTCCAGGGCCGACTTGTGCAGCTTCTTGTGCTCGTCGACGGGGATGCCTCGGCCGTTGTCCTGCACGGTGACGGAGTTGTCTTCGTTTATCGTCACTTCGATGTGCGTGCAGTAGCCGGCCATGGCCTCGTCGATGGAGTTGTCCACCGTCTCGTTGACAAGGTGGTGGAGGCCTTTCTCGCCCGTGTCGCCGATGTACATGGCCGGGCGCTTGCGCACGGCTTCCAGTCCCTCGAGCACTTGGATGTTACTCGCGGAATAATTGCTTTCCTTGGTTATGTCTTCTGCCATAAGTAGATTTCGCTGTTATCAGCCGCAAAGATACTAAAAAAATGCGAGTTGCAGAAATATTTCAGCCCAAAAAGCAGGCTGCGGCGCGGGGCGTGCAAACTCTCCGCCGGGCCGCGTCAGGGGCCCCGTCAACATAAACGGCCGCAACCCATCGCTGGGCTGCGGCCTTGACTATTGTGTGTGTGCCACTTGTTTTCTTATAGCCTGTTCATGTGCAGGGCCAAGCTCGACTTCAGGTTGGCTGCCTTGTTCTTGTGTATGATGTGAACCTTGGCCAACTTGTCCAGCATCTTCTGCATGGTCGGATAGAGCTTTATTGCCTCGTCCTTGTCTGTCAGGGCGCGGAACTTGCGCACTGCATTGCGCATTGTCTTTGCATAATATTTGTTGTGCAGAGCCCGCTTCTTGTTCTGGCGGATTCTCTTCAATGCTGATTTGTGATTTGCCATCTTTTAATTTACTTCGCTAAACTGTTTTTATTTTGTAGTCCCTAGGAGAGTCGAACTCCTCTTTAGAGAATGAAAATCTCTCGTCCTAACCGATAGACGAAGGGACCTTGATGTTGGATTTGCGGGTGCAAAGGTACTGCTTTTGTTTTAATCTGCAAAATATTTTAGTCGAAAAATTGAATCGCGGCCTCATTTTTGACTAAAAGTCAGGTGCTTATGGCTGTTTTGGGGCTGCCGGGCCGGTCTGTGCCCCGCTGCAGGCCGTTGCGTGGCGGCGCCTGTCGCGGGTGCTTTCGGCGGCACTCCCTTGCGGCCGTTTTGCCCCCTCTTCCCGGCCGGGGCCTGGCCTTGGGGCGCCCTCGGTGGCGTAGGCCTTGAGGGGTGGGGCGGGGCGGCTGCGCCAAATGGGCCGTCCGGCCTTGCGATATGGGCCGTTCGGCGGGCTCAAACGGGCCGTTCCGCAATGCAATACGTCCTCTTTGCCAAAGTGCCCGCCGCGGGGCCGTTTTGTGCTGCCGCTTCGGCGGCCTGCAGCTTTTTTCCTTGGCGCCGCACAGCCTTTCCGCCTTTATTTTGTAACTTTGCGCCTGCTATGATTGTAAATACCGATGCAATAGTGCTGCGTGCGGTGAAGTATGGCGACAGCAAGCTCGTGGTCGACATGTTTACGCGCCAATGTGGCAGGCTGTCGTTCATCGTCAGCGTGCCCCGCTCGGGCCGCGGGCGAATCAAGAAGCAGTATTTCCAGCCGCTCACGCAGTTGTCTGTGGCCTGCGACGTGAGGCCCCGCCTGCAGCTGCAGCGGCTGGGCGACGCATCGATGGCCTATGCCTACGCCACGCTCACGGCCGACAGCGGCAAGCTGGCCGTGGCCATGTTCGTGGCCGAGTTTCTGTGCCACGCCTTGCGCGACGAGCAGCAGGGAGGCCCGCTCTTCGACTATCTGGCCGACAGCCTGCAGTGGCTCGACAGCGCCACCGGCGGATATGCCAACTTCCACCTCGTGTTCTTGATGAGGCTCACGCGTTTCCTGGGCTTCTACCCCAACCTTGAGGGCTATGCCCCGGGCCGCTGCTTCGACCTGCGCTCGGGTTGCTTCTGCGACAGCGCCCCCGTTCACTCCGACTACCTGGCGCCGGGCGAGGCTGCGCTGGTGGGGCTGATGATGCGCATGGACTATGCCACGATGCACCTATTCCGACTGTCGCGCGGCGAGCGCAACCGCATGGTCGACGTCATTGTGGGCTATTACCGCATACACATGGCCTCGTTTCCCGAGCTGCGCTCGCTCGCGGTGCTGCGCTCCCTGTTCGGCTGACGGGGCCGCCCCGCGGGCTGTAACCCCGTTGCAACGCTCTCTTAAAGCAAACATTAACCCCTTGCAACGCCTGCGTAAAGGCGTTGTGCTACCTTTGCCGTGACCTAAGGCCGGTGGTGGCCCTTGGGCATTGTGATGATGAAAGGGATGAATATGAAGGCAAGGGGATTGTTGTTGCTGCTTGCATGCCTGGCCCTGATGGGCGGAGGCATGCCGCGGCAGAATGTTTTCAGGTTGTCGGGGATGGTGGTCGACACCGAGGGGCGCGGCATCGGCGGCGTAGTGGTAAACGACGGGGTGGGGTTTGCGCTCACCGGCGCCGACGGGCGATGGGCCCTGGTCACCGATACGTTCAGGAGTAAGTTTGTGAGTATCTCGACGCCGGCAGGTTTCAGGCTCCCGCAGGATAGCGGCCTGGCTGCCGGCTTTTTCGTGCCCGTGGGCCGGGCGGTGGCCGGCGGCGGATGGCGTTTCGTGCTCGAGCGCCGCCCGGTGGCGGCCGACAGCTTTTATTATGTGGCCGTATCCGACCCGCAGGTGCGCAATGCCTCCGACATGGCCCGTTGGCGCGGCGAGGCCGTGGCCAGCCTGAGGCGCACGGTGGCCGCGCTCAGCCGTAGCCGCGAGGTGGTGGGCGTGGCCCTCGGCGACCTGGTGTTCGACGACATGGGGCTGTTCGACGACTATGCGGGGTCGGTCGCGGGCATGCCCATGACCATGTTCCAGTGCATAGGCAACCACGACTTCGACCGCCGGCTGCCGGCTCTCCGCCATGCGCCCGAGGGGGCGCCGGCCTATGCCGAGATGGCCTACCACCGCCGCTTTGGCCCCACCGACTATTCGTTTAACATCGGCCGGGTGCACATCGTCACCATGTGCAACATCGATTACCGTGGCGGGGGGCGCTACGCCGAGCTGCTCTCTGACAGCCAGTTGCGCTGGCTTGAGCGCGACCTGAGCTATGTGCCGCGCGGTTCGCTCGTCATTCTCAACATGCACGCGCCCGGGTGGAACCGCGAGGGCGCCGCGGCCAACATCGACAATGCGCCGCGGCTGGAGCGTGCGCTCAGCGGATACAGGGTGCATGTGTTCTGCGGCCACACCCATTTCTTCCAGAATGTGGAGGTCGGCGACAGCCTTTACCAGCATAACATCGGCGCGGCGTCGGGGGCGTGGTGGTCGGGCGACGTCAACAGGTGCGGCGCGCCAAACGGATATATGGTGGCCGCCGTCGACGGCGACAGCATTTCGTGGCGCTATGTGGCCTCCGACAGGTCGGCCGACAGCCGCATGAGGGTGTGGGCCCCTGGCACCTTTGCCGGCCACGAAGGCTTTGTGGTGGCCAACGTGTGGGATTACGACTCGCGCTGCCGCGTGGAGTGGATGCAGGGCGGCAGGCCCATGGGCGGCATGGAGCGCTTTGTGGGCGTTGACCGCGGGCCGTCGCCGCGTGGGGCGGGGGCCGCTGCCGTGCCCACGTCTCACCTGTTCCGCTGCCGCCCGAGGCCCGGTGGCGGCCGGGTGACGGTGGTTGTGACCGACCGTTTCGGTGGCAGGAGCTATGGCGAGGTGCTTGCCGACGGCACCGTGCGCCTGTGGTCCGGCCGCGGCTGAGGCCTGAGTGGCGGGGCGTAGATTGAAAAATGGCGCGGGCCAGGGCTTTTTGCCCTGGCCCGCGCCATCGTTTTGTGGTGAAGAGTGTGTCTTGTAGTGCCCTCGGCGGCGGTTTGCGCCCCAAGCCTTTGCATGCTGTCGCAGCGGCTGGCTGTCGCCGCCGCTGCACGGGCAGGGGCGGGCTGCGCCTTGGTGTGGGTCACCTGCCGAGCCACGACTCGGGGTTGAGCTTGGCCGTCTCGCGCCTCAGCTGGAATTGCAGTATGTTGTCGGAGGCCACGGTGCCCAGGGCCTGGCGTGCGCTCACGCGCTGACCGCGGTGTACGCTTACCGACGACAGGTTGCAGTATACCGATATGTAGCTGCCGTGGCGAACCATCACGCCCGTCGTTCCGCCCAGGTTGAACACCGCGCTCACCTCGCCGTCGAATATGCTGCGGGCCTGTGCGCCCGGTTGCCCGAGTATGTTGATGCCCTTGTTGTCGAGCCTCACGTTCTTCAGGCCTTCCACGTTGTACTGCCCGAAGTGGCTCACTATGCGGTAGGGCCCGGTGATGGGCATGGGCAGCCGGCCGCGGTTGCTCTCAAAGTTGCCGCTGATGCGGCGGTCTTCGTTGTTCAGGCTGAAGGCCGCCTCGTCGGTCTCCTTGGCCTTGGCCAGTTCGCGGGCCCTCTCCTTGGCCTCTTTCTTGGCTGCGCGTTCGGCTTCCTTGCGGTCGCGCTCGGCCTCGCGGGCCGCACGCTCAGCCTCCTTGCGCCTCTCGGCCGATGCCTTGCGGGCCGCCTCCTTCAGCTCTTCCTCGCGCTTCTTGGCCTCGGCTATGCGTTGCGCGTTGGCCCTCGCGGCAGCCTCGGCGGCAGCTTTCTTGCGGGCAAGCTCGGCAGCCCGCTTGCGCGCCTCCTCCTCGGCGGCCTTGCGCTTGGCCTCGGCTATGGCCCTCTGGCGGGCCTTCTCCACCTCGATGGCCACCAGGCGGTCTATCTCGGCGTTGAGGGCGGCGTCTTTCTTTTGCTGTTGGGCTATGATGTTCTGTATGGTCTTCTGCTGTTTCTTGAGCGTGGCCACAACCTGCTCCTGCTCGGTCTGCTTGCTTTCCAGGGCCTCCTGCTCCTTCACTCCCTTGTATAGCAGCCTGTCTTTGTCGTTGCGTGCGGCCTTCAGCTGCGCCTGCTTCTGCTCTATCTGTGCCTGCTTGGTCTTCACGGCCTCGCCCTGAGCCCGCTGGAACGTGGCATATTCGCGTGTGAAGCGCAGCCTGCGGTACATCTGTGTCAGGTTCTTGGCGCTGAAGATAAACATCAGTTGGTTCTGTATCGAGCGGTTGCGGTGCATGTACCGCATCGACTTCACAAACTTCTCCTTGCGGTCGTCGAGCTCTGCCTGCAGCGTGTTCAGCTGCTTGCCCATGTTGCTTATGCTTGTGTTCAGCTTGCCTATGTCGCGGCGAATGGTGTCGATGCTCTTGCGCTTGTCGGCAATCTCAGAGTTGATTACCATCAGGTTCTGCAGCCGTTGCTTCACGTCGCGCTCGTTGTTGCGCAGCTTCTGTTGCTGCGTTTTTATCTGTTTCTTTATTTGCGCGCGCTGGTTGCGCAGCCCGGATATCGATGTGGTCTGCTTCTTGGCGGCGCTTTTCTTTGTGGTGCGTGTTGTCTGTGCCTTCTTTCCGGCCGTGCCCTTCTTAGTCTGTGCGCCACATGGGGCAATGGCCAGGGCCAGCGTCAACAGCAAAACACTTACATAATTCATAATTTACAGTTCATTATTCATAATCACAGCATCCGGCCTATGTCCCACTTGCTTCCTTATCCGAGCCAAACCTCTTGCATCCCAACTCTTCACCTCATTCTGTTTTCGAACCTCAAATCCCGGAGTTCGGGAGTGCCGGAGTACGGGAGTGCAGACATTTGCAGCGGAATGCAGGGGTGCCGGAGTACGGGAGTGCAGACATTTGCATCTGAATGCAGGGGTGCCGGAGTGCGGTATTGCAGACATTTGCAGCGGAATGCATGAGTGCCGGAGTGCGGGAGTGCAGACATTTGCAGCGGAATGCATGAGTGCCGGAGTACGGGAGTGCAGACATTTGCATCTGAATGCAGGAGTGTCGGAGTGCGGGAGTGCAGACGTTTGCCTTTTCCGTGCCTTCCTCTTACGCCGCGCAGCCCTTTCTAATCGGTGATTTTTAATTCTTAACTCTTGGCCTTTCTCACATCGACCCCAGCTTGCGCAGGATGTCGTCGAGTTTCACCTGCTTGTATCTGTCGGACACACTGGTGCGCGTTTCCCACCCGCTGTCGTGGTCGATGCCGTTGAGCGAGTAGCTCATCTTCAGCGTATGCTTGGGCGTGGTCAGTGTAATGTCGTTCTGCATCGGGAAGCCTTGGGCACCCATGGGCTTGAAGTTGCCGTAGTGCCACGTCAGTTGCGTGTTGCCCCGGGCGGCGTCCTTGTAAGTCACGTTGGCCGTCTTTATCAGCCACTTGTCCTTGTAGGCCATCCACCTGTACGTCAGCGGGCCCCTTTCGATCATCACCGCCACGTCGGTACCGGCCTCATAGGCGTTGAATGCGTCCAGCGCCTTGGTTGTTACGGTCGTGGTGCCGGGTTCAAACAGCTCGTCCCAGAACAGCGACTGCAGCGAGTGGAAGTTCAGGCCGCTCTCTCTGAGGAAGTCGACGTCGCTGTATGCCACCTTGATATATTGCTTGTTGATGCGGTCCATCACAAGCATGTAGTCGGGAGTCAGCTCTATGCGCCCCGCCTCGATGAGGCCCAGGGCCACCAGTTGCAGCCTTATCACCTCGTCGCGCTTCATCTTCAGGTTGCCCGAGAGCGACAGGTCTTGTCCCCCTACGCTCAGGTTGAGCTTTATCTTCGACGTGACAAAGCGCGTGTCGGCATGGCTCACGGCAGCCACCTTGCGCAGCATCTCCTGCTTGCCGGTGTCTTCGGCCTTGGTGGTGACAGTGGTCTTCTCGGCCGTTTTCGTCGATCGGCACGACGTGAACGCCAGCAGCAGTGCCGGCAGGGCTATCTTTATGATGTCCAGGAGTTTCATTCTTTGATGTATTTTCGTTGTCTAATCTTCCTTGCGAGCAGCTTGTTGGCGGGGTCTTTCGCGGCCGCCCTGGCCCACAGCTCCACCGCCCCGTCAATGTCGCCGGCCTTGGCGTGTATGTCGCCGGCGTGCTCCAGTATCACGGCGCTGCTGTCCGAGTCGTTCTGCACGGCCTGGTCTATGTAAATCTTCGCCTCGGCATACCTTCCCTGCATGAACAGAATCCAGGCGTAAGTGTCAAGGTATGTGGCGTTCTTCGGCTCGGCTTTCACCGTGCGGTAGCTCATTTTCTCGGCCTTGTCGAGGCTGTCGCCGTTGACGCTCAGGTAGTATGCGTAATTGTTCAGGCACCCGATGTTGTCGTCTTTCCACTGCAGGCACGAGTCGTAGGCGGCGTATGCCTCAGCCGCGCGCCCCTTTTCGTAGAGCAGGTCGCCCATGACGGCGTAGAAGTCCGACACGATGTCGGGGTCGCTATGCTCGCCGATGACGCTTATTCCGTTCTGGAATGCGTTGAGGGCGCTGTCGTTGTCGTCCTTGCGGAAGTGGGCCATGCCCTCGTAATAGTAGAACGCCATCTCGTCGGGATTGTACTGCCTGGCCGCCTTGCACAGCTCTATCACCCTGTCGAGGTCGTCGCGCTGCCATGCGTAGGCCACGAGCTGCAGCCTTGCCGCGGCGTTGTCGGGCGTCTGTGCGAGCACCTTTTCCAGCACGGCCTCAATCTTCTCTTGTGGCATTTTCTTAAGGCTCATGTACGTGGCGTACAGTATGGCGATGTCGGTGCTTGCCTGCGGCTGTGCCATCATGCGGTCGAAGAGCCTCAGAATCTTGGTGCTGTCGCCCCCGCCGTTCTCGCTTTCGGCTATTTCTTGCCTCATTATGTACACCCGTGCGTCGTCGCCGGTGTTTTTGTTCAGCAGCAGCTGCATGGTCATCGAGTCGGCGTCGGCCGCCATGTCCTTCTGCTTGTAGTACGCCCTCATCGACAGTTGAGCCCTGTAGTTGTCGGGTTCGGCCTTGAGTATGCCGGTGTAGATGTCGAAGGCCTCCTTTTCCTGTCCGTTCATGAGCAGCGCGTCGCCATACATCCCGCGGTAGTTGAGGTCGTTGGGGTATTGGTCGGCCAGCTTTTTCATTTCGTTTATCGCTGCCTTCTTGTCGCCGGTGAGCGAGTATATCTCGCTTTTGGCGTAGGTGAGCCTTTCGTTTTTGCCTTCAAGGGTCTCGAGCCTGTCGAGCGTCTTGATGGTGTTGTCGTAGTCGGCCCTCTTCTGGTACAGTTGCACGAGCATCTCCAGAATGTCTATCCTGCCCGTTTCCTTCTCTACGATTTTCTCGAGTGTGCCTATTGCCAGCGAGTCGTTGTCGTTGGTTACGTAAGCCTTTGCCAGCGTCTCGAGGTAGGTTGAGTTGTCGGGTTCCAGGTCGGCGGCTTTCTTGAAGCACTCTATGGCCTTGTCGTTTTGCTTCAGGCTCATGTAGTACTGCGCCAGGAAGAAGTAGGCCTCGGGTGCTTCGGGCCTGATGTGCACACAGTGCTTCAGCAGGTCGAAGGCCGCGTCGTTGTTGCCTTTTTGCCTTTGCAGCATGGCATCGATGAAGAACCGGTCGTAGCGTCCGGCGTCGTTGTTGCCTGTCTGCGCTGCGGCCGGGCATGCCACGGCCAGCATTGCGCTTGCGGCCATGGCTGTCAGGGCATATGTCAGTCTTGTCATAATGGCTGTGGTTTGTTCGTGTGGGGCTCACTTCACGCCTGTGTGGCCGTAGCCTCCCTCCCCCCGTTCGGTGTCGTCGAGTGCGTCGACCACGGCAAACTCCGCCTGTTCGTGTCGTGCTATGACCATCTGTGCTATGCGTTCCCCGTCGTTGAGCGTGAAGTCTTCGGCCGACAGGTTCACCAGCAGCACCTTTATCTCGCCCCTGTAGTCGGCGTCCACCGTGCCGGGCGAGTTGAGCACGGTTATCCCGTTGCGCAGGGCCAGTCCGCTGCGCGGCCTTATCTGTGCCTCAAACCCCTTGGGCAGGGCTATGTGCAGGCCTGTGCCTATCAGGCGGCGCTCCATGGGGCGCAGCGTCACGGGCCCGTCGGTGTTGGCCCTGAGGTCCATGCCGGCGCTTTCTCCGGTGGCGTAGGCGGGCAGCGGGTGGTGCCCTTTGTTTATTACCTTTATTTCTATCATCTGTTGTGGCAGCCTTTTTGCTAAGGCGCAAAATTAGCCAATAATATCCGAAAATGCAATGCTTTTGCTTTTAAAAGTGCTGTTTTAACGGAAAAAAGCACTAATTTTGCATGGAAATGTTTAGATTGTGGAGTGGTGTGCCGGCTGCCCGCTGGCGGCCGCCGTGCCGGTGCCGGTGTGTGCCCCGGGCGTTGCCGCCCGCCTGCCGTTGCGCCGTGCCGCCGCCGTAAGGTTTTGGCCGCGCCTGCTCCCCCAGTGTTTTTCATTATGGATTGGCAACGACTTATCACCAACAAGCGCCTCGGCCAGGAGCATCGCCACGGCCTGCGCCACGACGACCGCTCTGAGTTCAAGCGCGACTACGACCGCCTTATCTTCTCGGCACCCTTCCGCCGCCTGCAGAACAAGACGCAGGTGTTCCCCCTGCCGGGCAGTGTCTTTGTGCACAACCGCCTCACCCACAGCCTCGAGGTGGCCAGCGTGGGTATGTCGCTGGGCTCCGACGTGGCCCGCCAGCTGTGCCGGCGCGACCCCTCGCTGCTCGAGGCAGGCGTCGGCGACATCGGACAGATAGTGGCGGCGGCCTGCCTTGCCCAC
>OBAR01000918.1_pt1 | contig 28998 bp, 29 predicted proteins | sample 1517911 | NCBI WGS metagenome assembly OBAR01 (sample SAMN04571709, study PRJEB22368) | human gut metagenome | biome: human gut; material: stool | host: Homo sapiens | place: Luxembourg | collected 2012-10-26
CATAATGGGGGAAAACGGATGCATCAGAAATATGAGCCATATCCGTTTCCTGAATATCCGCATTTCCCATGAGATCCTGGGGGTGGCAAATCCGGTCATGCCTTATCTTTATGAAAGAGGAAGGGTGCAGAATACGCTTCTGATCTCCCCGCCGGGCTGTGGAAAAACAACCATGCTGCGGGACATTGTGCGACAGATATCGGAAGGAAATCTGTATGGAAAAGGCCGCCAGGTGGGAGTTGTGGACGAGCGGTCAGAGATTGCGGGAAGCTTTATGGGCATTCCTCAAAACAATGTAGGGATCAGGACGGATGTGCTGGATGCCTGTCCCAAAGCCCTTGGCATGATGCTGCTGATGCGTTCTATGGCGCCCTCTGTGGTTGCAGTGGACGAGGTGGGGGGCGAGACGGACATGAGAGCCATTTATCAGGTGCTTTCCTGCGGAAGCAGCGTGGTGGTCACCATGCACGGAAATTCCATGGAGGATGCCAGAAGACATATGAGGTGCAGAAACGGGGAGCAGATGGAGCTTTTTGAACGATTCCTGTTTCTGGAAAAGGAAAGAGGGATCTGCCGGGTGAGGGAAATCCTGGATTTCCAGGGAAAAAGGCTGTATCCGGAAAGAGAGGAAAGGGAATGCGGCAGCTTTTTGGATGCCTGCTAGTGATTGCAGGCTGCGTGGGATTTGCATATCTTATGTGCCTGGAACTGAGTGACAGGATCAGATTTTTAAAGGAAATATGCAGGATTTATGAAGAACTGCAGTATTACATAGCCTATCAGAGAACCCCGGTTTCAGAGGCAATGAAAGCCATGGCCCGTAAGCAGGAGCCGCTTTTGGGGGAGGCTCTTTGTGAGGTCGCGGAAGGAATGGAAAAAGGGAAGGAGCTGCAAAAGCTCTGGCAGCAGAGCATTGGCGAGGCGCTTTTAAAAACACCGCTTAAGGAGGAGGAAAGAAGACTGCTGCTTGATTTTCCGGGGCGGCTTGGTTATCTGGAGGGACAGGCGCAGGCAGAGGCGTTTGCGGAGCCCCTGCGGGAGGCTCAAAGGAGGATCGCACAGCTTTATGAAGTACAAAAAAATAGAAATAAGGTGGTAATGAGCCTGGGGCTTGCAGGAGGAATACTTCTTTCCTTGGTTCTGGTTTAGACCATGCTGATAAGGAGAGAACATATGGGCATCAACCTGATTTTTAAAATAGCGGCGGTAGGGATTTTGATCACGATCCTGAGCCAGGTCCTGAAACACAGTGGCAGGGAGGAACATGCCTTTTTGATCAGCCTGGCGGGTCTGATCCTGGTTCTGACCTGGATCCTGCCCTATATTTATGATCTGTTTGTGATGATACAGGATCTGTTCTGGATGTAAGGAAAGGAAAAACATGGAAGTAATAAAAATAGGAATTCTGGGAGTGACAGGGGTTCTTCTGGCGCTGCAGTTTCGGACAAACAGACCGGAATACGGGATTTATCTTGGGACAGTCATCTGCCTCCTTATTTTTGCCTGTTCCCTGAAAGGACTGGAGGTTCTCATGGATAAGACAAGGCAGCTTGAACAGTACCTGAAAGGCAGTGAAAGCTATCTGGCAGTGCTGTTTAAAGCGGTAGGGATCACTTATGTATGTGAATTCTGCGCATCGATCTGTAAGGACGCAGGATATGGAGCGGTGGCGGGACAGATTGAGATCTTCGGAAAACTGTCAGTGCTTTTGCTGGGGCTTCCGATTCTGGTTTCGGTGGTAGAAAATATCAGTGCGATTACAGGGTGAGGACTGGAAGGATGAAACGAATATGCGTTTTTTTGACAGCATTTTTATTGCTTTTCCGGCTTTGGCCAGTGCAGGAGCTTCACGCCTCAGCAGGGGAAGAGCAAAAGTACATAGATCAATGGCTTTCTTCACTGGAAATTGAAAATCTGGATCAGGATATCCGGGAGCTTCTGCCGGAAATGCACATAGATGCGGAAGCTCTGTTTATGATGATCCTTGAGGGAAAGGTGCTGACGGCCGTGGGAGAGCTTGCATCCCAGCTGAAGGGATGTTTTGTCAGCGAAATAGCGGGGATGCGCCAGGTGTTTTTATCCATTCTGGTTCTGGGAGTGCTGTCGGCGCTCTTTTCCGGTTTTTCGGATCTGTTCGCAGGACAGCAGATGGTAGAAGCAGGGTTTTATTTTTTGTATCTTTTTCTGATCATGCTGCTCACAAGGGTTTTTATGACGGTCTCGGAAATAGCGACCCAGGCAGTTGAGAATATTATCCTGTTTGTAAGACTTTTGATCCCCACTTATTTTGTAGCAGTGGGAACAGCCTGCGGGACCACAACCGCAGCTTTTTATTATGAGATGATGCTGGTGCTTTCTTACCTTGTGGAACGGTTTCTGGGAGCTTTCCTGATTCCCTTTATCTATAGCTATGTGCTTCTGGCGCTGCTTAACGGTATCTGGATCGAGGAAAAACTGACGCTTCTTCTGGACTTTATGAAAAAGGCCATACAGATGGCATTAAAGATTTCTCTGGGAGCGGTAACCGGCCTCAGCCTGGTACAGGCAGTGATCGTTCCGGTTGCCGACCAGCTTAAGATCTCGGCAATGAGAAAAGCGCTGTCAGCCCTGCCGGGAGTGGGAAATCTGGCAGAGGGAGTAACGGAGCTGATGATCGGTTCGGCGGTGCTGATCAAGAACAGTATGGGCGTTTTTCTGCTGCTGGTCTTATTGGCAGGCAGCATCCTGCCTCTTTTAAAGATCCTGCTGGCAGCCGGGGCCGTAAAGCTGGGAGCTGCGGTGGCGGGGATTGTCAGCGATAAAAGGCTGTCAGGCTGCACAGACAGAGTAGGAGAAGGCTGCCTTTTGCTTTTTCGCTGCGTGTTTACGGCAATGGCCCTGTTCCTGATCGTGATCGCTGTTGTAGCCTATATGGTCTCTGGATAGGAGAAACAGCATATGATAACGATGATAAAGAATATCTGTATTTTCATGCTGATTGCACAGGCGGTCCTCTTTTTTGTGCCTGGGAATTCCTATATGAAATATGTAAGGGTGCTGGTAGGGATCCTGATGATCATGGGAATTGTGGGGCCGCTGTTTGAGCTTTTTACAGACAGCACGGTAAAGGATGAGATTCTGCAGGAGCAAAAGGCCCTTACGGATCAAATCGGGGACCTTGAAGGTCAGATGGAAGCAGGGGAGGAAACCATGGCAATTTACAGTGGAATTGAGGAAGAAATCAGGGAAAGGCTGGCAGAGACGGATCCTGACTATACGGTACAGAAGGTTACGCTGATGGAGGAAAAGGATCACAGCTTACGGATCGAACTGACCGTGGCAAGGAAGGATCGAAAGATATGGGTAAGCCAGGTCGAAATCGGACAGAAGGATACAAAGGAGGAAGAAAGGCTCCGTACGGTCTATGCAGAGAGTCTTTCCATTTCACCCGAACAGATCGAACTGATCTTAAAATAGGACGGGAGGTGATGGCGGCGGAAAAGAAAAAGCTTGAGAAATGGAAGGGAAAACTGAATAAAAACAATTTTCTGATCCTGGTTCTTCTGGGCGTTTTGCTGCTGGTGGCAGCATGGCCGGTGGAAAAGGATAAGACGGTAAAGTCCAGTCAATGGGACAGTGAAAGTGCTACCATAAAAGAAACAGAAAAGACAGAGGAGGAAACCGTGGCGGACAGTGCGTTACAGAGCTTTGCCGCAGATTATGAAAGCAGAATGGAGGAGCGCCTGCGCATACTGCTTTCCGGCATGGAAGGAGTGGGACAGGTACAGGTGATGATCACCTTTGAGGATACAGGGGAGTGGATTGTAGAAAAGGATGATCAGGAAAAGATAGGAGGTAGCACGGAGGTGGATTCTGCCGGGGGAAGCCGGAATACTTCAGATGTCACAAAACAGCAGGAAACCGTATTTGTAAACGGGGAAACGCCTTTCGTAAGACAGCGGATCCTGCCTAGGGCGGAAGGGGCTGTGATCTGCGCAGAAGGGGGAGGCAATCCGCAGACAGCCAGAAAAATCAAAAGCGCAGTCCAGGCTTTGTTTGGAATTGAACCGCAGAAGATCGTAGTGGAGGAGCGGAAAAAGAATGAAAAAAGTTAAGCGGACACTCTTGCTCCATCGGTGCTAAAACGGAAAGTCCATACATAGAATTACTATAGTTAAAATAGTATCAAGGGAAAAAGGAGATACGGACTTGAAAAATATGGTGAAGAAAAATCAGATCATGATTACGGCATTAGCGATTATGATCGCAGTGGCAGGGTATCTGAATTTTGCAGGAGGCAAGATTACAGAGGAAGACATCGTTACAACCGGAGCAGACAAAGTGATGACAAATGAAACAGCCGCAGGAACGGATCAGGAGGTGGCTGCCTTATTTGAAATTTCAGATGAAGACATGGAGCAGGCACAGTATGGCGACATAGAAAGCCTTGATTCCGATCAGGTGGTGCTGGAAGAAAACTATCTGGATGAAACCATGGATGAAGCAATGATGGCTGAAAATGGCGAGGAAGGACTTTTGGAGGCCCAAAATACGGAAAATCAGATTTCTGAGACAGAAACGCCGGGGGAAGCAGTATTTACATCTGCCTCTAGTCTGGGAACGCTTTCCGGAGCGCGGCTGCAAAAGGAGCAGACCAGGGCCAGAAATAAGGAGACCCTTCTTGAGATCATCAATAATGTAAATATTACCGAGGAACAAAAGCAGGAGGCAGTGGATAATATGATTGCCATGACGGATATTGCCGAAAAGGAAACGGCAGCGGAAATCCTTCTGGAAAGCAAGGGATTTGAAGACGTAGTGGTGAGCATTACCGATAATACAGTGGATGTGGTAGTGAGCGCCGCAGAACTGACAGAGGCAGAGCGGGCGCAGATCGAGGATATTGTGATCCGCAAGACAGGAATTGCACCGGAAAATATTGTGATCAGCACGCTTGCTGATCAGTAAAATAAAAAGATGCTATATTTTGAAAAATGTGGTATCCTATTACAGAAGTAAAAGAAAGGATATGCCTTATGAAAAGAGTATTTTTAATTGTTTTGGACAGTGTGGGAATAGGAGCTATGGATGATGCAGATAAGTTTGGGGATGCAGGAACCAATACTTTACGGTCTGCATCCAGAGGCTCCTGTTTCCATGTACCCAATATGGAACAGATGGGATTATTTAACATTGACGGAATGGATTGGCACGAAGGGGTAAAAAAACCTACTGCAGGGTATGCCAGAATGACGGAAGCGTCACAGGGAAAGGATACGACCATTGGACACTGGGAGATAGCAGGCCTGATCTCTCACAAGCCGCTCCCGGTTTATCCCCAGGGATTTCCGGATGACGTCATAGAAGCCTTTGAGAAGATGACGGGAAGAGGCGTTCTTTGCAATAAGCCTTATTCTGGAACAGAAGTCATAAAGGACTATGGAGATGAACATGTAAAGACCGGAAAGCTGATCGTTTATACTTCAGCAGACAGTGTGTTTCAGATCGCAGCCCATGAAAGCGTGGTCCCTGTGGAAACCCTTTATGAATACTGCCGTATGGCCAGAAAGCTGATGACCGGAAAACACAGTGTGGGCAGAGTGATCGCAAGACCGTTTGTAGGGGAATCCGGAGCCTATGTGAGAACAACAAACAGACACGATTTTTCCCTGGAGCCTACAGGAACAACCATGCTGGATGTGCTGAAGGAGGCAGGAAAAGATGTGATCGGTGTGGGAAAGATCAAAGATATTTTTGCAGGACGGGGTGTCACTTCCTATGTATACACCAAGGGGAATGCAGATGGAATTGATAAGACGTTAGGATACCTGGATCAGGATTTTGATGGACTTTGCTTTATCAATCTGGTAGATTTCGATATGCTTTACGGACATAGAAATGATATTGAAGGCTATGCAAAGGCGCTTACAGAGTTTGACAAGGCGCTGCCGTCCATAATCGGAAAAATGAGAGAGGATGATCTTTTGATGATCACGGCAGATCATGGCTGTGATCCGGGATATACAGTATCTACAGATCATTCCAGAGAACATACCCCTCTTCTCCTGTACGGAAAAACAGTGAAACCGGGAAATTACGGAACCAGGGATACCTTTGCGGACATTGGAGCCACTGTGCTTGATTACCTGGGAGTAGAAGGTGGGATTGCCGGCAGTTCACTTCTGTAGAAGAAAGATACTTGGAGGAAAAAGCGTGAATAATTACGAAAAGGAAATCAACAGAAGAAGGACTTTTGCCATTATCTCCCACCCGGATGCAGGAAAGACAACACTGACGGAAAAGTTTCTGCTTTATGGAGGGGCCATCAATCTTGCGGGAAGCGTAAAAGGAAAGGCCACTGCCAGGCATGCAGTATCAGACTGGATGGAAATTGAAAAGGAAAGAGGTATTTCTGTGACCTCTTCTGTGCTGCAGTTTGAATATGACGGATTTTGCATCAATATTTTGGATACGCCCGGACACCAGGATTTCTCAGAGGATACCTACAGAACCCTGATGGCTGCCGATTCGGCGGTGATGGTGATCGATGCTTCCAAGGGTGTGGAAGCCCAGACCAGAAAGCTGTTCAAGGTCTGCGTTATGCGCAAAATCCCGATCTTTACCTTTATCAACAAAATGGACCGGGATGCCAATGATACCTTTGAGCTTTTGGATGAAATTGAAAAGGAGCTTGGGATCGCCACCTGTCCTGTTAACTGGCCTATCGGCTCAGGAAAGGGCTTTAAAGGGGTGTACGACAGGGACAGGCAGCTTGTGATCACTTATTCGGATACTGAGAAGGGAACGAAGGAAGGGGAAAGCAGGGAGATCTCCATGGAGGATGGAGCGGCGCTGCTTGAGGCCATCGGACAGGAAGCAAAGGACAAGCTTACAGAAGAGATCGAGCTTCTGGATGGAGCCAGTGCAGAATTTGATCTGGAACAGGTACAGGCAGGAAACCTGACCCCGGTCTTTTTCGGATCGGCGCTGACCAATTTCGGAGTAGAATTTTTCCTGCAGCATTTTTTGAAAATGACCACAACGCCTCTTGCAAGGAAGGCAGATATTGGACTGATCTCGCCTACCCAGCATGATTTCTCGGCCTTTGTGTTCAAAATCCAGGCAAATATGAACAAGGCTCATCGTGACAGGATTGCTTTTATGCGTATCTGCTCCGGCAAGTATGAGGCCAGCATGGAGGTAAGGCATGTACAGGGAAACAAGGTCATGCGTCTTTCACAGCCCCAGCAGATCATGGCAAGTGAGAGAAAGATCCTGGACGAGGCCTATGCAGGAGATATTATCGGCGTATTTGATCCGGGTATTTTTTCCATCGGAGATACGCTGTGCATGCCGAAGGAACAGTTTAAATACGAAGGGATCCCTACCTTTGCACCGGAGCATTTTGCCAGGGTGCGCCAGGTGGATACCATGAAAAGAAAGCAGTTTGTAAAAGGAATTACACAGATCGCACAGGAGGGCGCAATCCAGATCTTCCAGGAATATAATACCGGTATGGAAGAGATCATTGTGGGTGTGGTCGGCGTCCTGCAGTTTGATGTTTTGAAGTACAGACTGGAAAATGAATATAATGTAGAAATTAAGCTGGAACCGCTTCCATATGAACATATCCGCTGGATTGAAAACAAGGATGTGGATCTGAAAGCGCTTGTGGGAACCTCTGATATGAAGAAGATCAAGGATCTTAAGGGAAATCCTCTGCTTTTATTTGTCAATGCATGGAGCGTGGGAATGACTTTGGACCGGAATAAGGGACTGGTACTTTCGGAATTCGGTCGAAGCTGATCGGAAAGGCGTGATATCCATTTGAAAAAGAAGTATATTGGCACAATCTGTTTTTTGATCCTGCTTATTCTGACCGGCTGCAGCAGTCTGCAGAAAACCGGAGAGACACAGGAGAAGGAGCAGCAGGGTGAAACGCTGCAGGAATATCCTGCAGGGACGGAAAAAGAGGACAGCATCACAGAGCAGCCAAAGGAGGCCGAGGAGACTGGCAATGCAAACATTGAAAATCTGCCTGTGCTGCCCAGAGAAGAAGTGGAGCGCCAGAAGGCACAGCAAAAAGGCTTGTTTTATTATGACCGGCTGTCAGAACAGGAACAGACTGTATATGCGGAGATCCTGACCATTCTTCAGGCGTTTGGAGAAGGGATCGGTATATCCAGCACGCAGACAGAGGAGATTGAAAAGGTCTTTGAGTGTGTGCTGAATGATCACCCTGAAATCTTTTATGTAGATGGGTATACTTTTACCAGATATACAATGGGCGACCTGGTAAAAAAGATCACCTTTTCGGGAACTTATCAGATATCCCGGGAAGAGGCCTATAACAGACAGCTTATCATTGACGAATACACCGGGAACTGCCTGGGAAGCATACCGGATGGGCTGGATGAATACGGCAGAACAAAGTATATTTATGAATATATCATTATGAGCACCGAATATGACGCCCAGGCGCCGGATAACCAGAATATCTGCTCCGTGTTTTTACGGGGGAGAAGCGTGTGCCAGGGATATGCCAAGGCAACCCAGTATCTGCTGGCCAGAGCGGGAATAGAGGCAACCCTTGTTATGGGGCGGGTGTCCGGCGGCGAGGGACATGCATGGAACCTGGTAAAATTGGACGGGCAGTACTATTATGTGGACACCACCTGGGGAGACGCATCCTATCAGCTGGTAGAGGGAGACAGATCTGCAGAAAGCGGAAGCCTTCCTCCCATTAATTATGATTACCTGTGCGTGACTACGCAGCAGATGCAAAAGACGCATACGCTGGAATCCATGGTGGAAATGCCGCTTTGCACCTCTATGAAGGATAATTATTATGTGCGTGAAGGCCTGTATTTTACGGAAGTGGATGAAGAAAAGCTTTCCCAGGTATTTGCAAGGGCCTATGAAAGCGGAAGCGGATATATCACTTTGAAATGCGCAGAGGAAGGGTGCTACATTGAGATGCGGAAGTATCTGATCGAGGAACAGCAGATCTTTCGCTTCCTGAGCAGCGGAGAGGGAACTGTGTCCTATGCAGAGAACGAGGAGCAGCAGAGCCTGAGCTTCTGGCTTTAGAAAATCCCTGCCGGGACTATGCAAAAACATGTTTTTTTGTTATTATTATCTGTAACAGGGCTTGCGACAGCAGGAAAGAAAGGAACAAAATTATGGAAAAAACTTTTGAACAGAACACATATGTATTGCAGGAAGATGAAGAACTTGGATCTGTGAAGATTGCAGATGATGTTGTGGCAATGATCGCCGGTCTGGCCGCTACAGAAGTAGAAGGAGTGGCTTCTATGGCAGGAAATGTTACCAACGAACTTTTGAACCGGGTAGGTGTGAAAAATCTGGCAAAAGGTGTAAAGGTGGAAGTGCTCGGCAAGAATGTAAAGGCAGAGCTGGCGCTGATCGTTGAATACGGCTATAATATTCCTTCTGTTTCCCAGAAGGTACAGGATAAGGTTAAGACGACTATTCAAAATATGACAGGACTTGAGGTGACGGATGTGGATGTCCGCATTGCCGGAGTCAATATGCAAAAATTAAAATAAGAACGCAGGGTGAATGCTCATGAGCAGAAGAGAAATGAGGGAGCAGATCTTTAAGCTGCTTTTCAGGGTAGAGTTCAATCAGAGAGAGGAAATGCCGGAGCAGGAGCAGTTTTTCTTTGAGGACGAAGAAAATACTGCCGCTTTGAAGGACTGTGACCAGATCAGGGACAAGGTAAACAGGATCGTAGAAAAGCTGGATGAGATCGATGAGAAACTCAATATGACGGCAGAAGGCTGGCAGACGAAACGTATGGGAAAGGTAGATCTTACCATATTAAGGCTTGCTGTTTATGAAATCAAATATGATGAGGACATTCCCACAGGAGTGGCGATTAACGAGGCGGTGGAGCTTGCCAAAAAGTTCGGGCAGGATTCTTCTCCGGCTTTTGTAAACGGAGTGCTGGCAAAATTTGCATAGGCAGACAGAATATGCAGAATGTTTATACCGTAGGACAAGTAAATTCATACATTAAAAATATGTTCGCGCAGGATTTTTTACTGCAGGAGCTTTCCGTTAAGGGAGAAGTAAGCAACTGCAAGTACCATTCCTCCGGACATATTTATTTTACCTTAAAGGATCTCAAAGGAACCATCTCCTGCATTATGTTTGCAGGGAACCGCAATAAGCTGTCGTTCCGCTTACAGGAAGGAATGGCAGTGGTAGTCAGAGGGACCATTGATGTTTATGAGCGGGACGGCAGGTATCAGATGTATGCAAAGGAGATTTCCAGGGAGGGAGCCGGAGCCCTTTATGAACGCTATGAAAGGCTGCGGCAGGAGCTTCTGGAAAGAGGAATGTTTGCACCTGAGTACAAAAAGCCGATCCCTGCTTATGTAAAGACCCTGGGAGTAGTAACTGCCCCTACGGGTGCGGCGGTTCGAGACATCATTAACATTGCATCCAGAAGAAACCCCTATGTACAGATCATTTTATATCCGGCTCTGGTGCAGGGCGAAAATGCAGCCGAAAGCATTGTAAAGGGAATTCAAATGCTGGAGCGGCGCAGGGTAGATGTGATCATTGTGGGACGGGGAGGAGGTTCTATTGAGGATCTCTGGGCCTTTAATGAGGAAATCGTGGCGCAGGCGGTTTTTGACTGCCAGATCCCGATCATTTCCGCAGTAGGCCATGAAACAGATACCACGATTATTGATTATGTAGCAGATTTAAGAGCGCCTACGCCATCAGCAGCGGCAGAACTGGCAGTATGCGATATATCTGCTCTTTTTGTAAGACTGGATACGATCAAAAGAACCATGGAACGGCAGCTGCGCTCCAAAATACATCTGTACCGGGAGCGGCTTCAGAAATGGGAGGCAAGGCTTGCGAAAGACAGTCCGATTGGAAGGATCAGGGAAAGACGGGCATATCTGGTAGCATTGGAAGACCGGCTCCAAAATGGCATGAAGGAGCATTTAAAGGAACGCAGACACAGGCTGGCGCTTTATATTGAAATGTTAAAGGGACTGTCTCCTCTTGACAAGCTGAACCAGGGCTATTCCTATGTGACAGATGAAAAGGGAAATACGGTCAATGACATCCAAAAAGTCCAGGTAGAGGACAGATTGCAGATTTACGTCAAAAACGGTAAAATCCATGCAAAAGTGTTTGGAAAGCAGGAAAGAGAAAGCATAGGGAGCAAAACATGAAAGCGGAAGAGCAGGAAATGCAGGAGGGCTTTCAGCTTGAGGAAGCCTTTGAAAAACTGGAAAAAACAGTGGAAGCGCTGGAAAGGGAGGACATTTCCCTTGAGGAGTCCTTTCGGATCTATCAGGAGGGAATGGAGCTTCTAAAAAAATGCAATCTGGAGATCGACCAGGTAGAAAAAAAGGTGCTGGTACTGAATGAAGATGGAGAAAACCATGAATTTTAAAGAAGCATTAGAGAAAAAGGTTGTCCATGTGGAGGAAATTTTAGGGAGCTTCCTTCCCAAAGAAGAAGGTTTTCAGAAAGTGGTTCTGGAAGCAATGAATTACAGCATTATGGCAGGAGGAAAAAGACTGCGTCCTATTATGATGGAGGAAAGCTACCATCTTCTTGGGGGCAGGGGGAAAATTGTGGAGCCCTTTATGGCAGCGCTGGAAATGATCCATAATTATTCCCTGGTACATGATGATCTTCCGGCCATGGACAATGATGAATACCGGAGAGGCAGAAAGACCACCTGGAAGGTTTATGGAGACGGAATGGCCATTCTGGCCGGGGACGGGTTATTAAATTATGCTTATGAAACAGCAGTGACAGCCTTTTCCATGACGGAAGACAGGGAAGAACTGAAAAGGGTGGCAAGAGCTCTTGAAGTGCTTACCCGGAAAGCCGGAGTTTATGGAATGATCGGAGGACAGACTGCTGATATAGAAGCGGAGTCCAAGGAACAGATAACAGAAGAACTGCTTTTATTTATTGATGAGAATAAAACAGCAGCGCTGATGCAGGCGGCGTTTATGATCGGGGGGATCTTAGCCGGTGCGTCGGAGGAAGCCATAAATAAACTGGAACGGGCCGCTTATGATATTGGAATTGCCTTTCAGATCCAGGATGATATCCTTGATGTTACAAGTACCACGGAGGTGCTTGGCAAACCGGTGGGAAGCGATGAGAAAAATCATAAACTGACTTATGTTTCCCTTCATGGTCTGGATCAGGCAAAGGAAGAGGTATGCAGGCTTTCCGGTGAAGCTGTCCATATTCTTAAGGGACTTGGAGAGGAAAATGACTTTCTGATAGAACTGATCCATTCTTTGATCAAACGGGAAAAGTAATCTGTCATATTCAGGAAGGACACAAGAAAAGAAGGTTGAAAGAATGTTGCTTGACAAGATAAAAGGCGTGGGGGATATTAAAAAAATAAATCCGCAGGATTATCCGGAGCTTGCTCAGGAGATCCGGGATTTCCTGATCGAAAAGATCTCCAAAACGGGGGGACATCTGGGTTCCAATCTGGGGGCAGTGGAGCTTACCATGGCGCTGCATCTGTCTTTAAATCTTCCAAAGGATAAGGTGATCTTTGACGTGGGACATCAGTCCTATACACATAAGCTCCTTACGGGAAGAAGGGAAGGCTTTGAAACACTGCGCAAGTATGGAGGAATGAGCGGCTTCCCCAAACGGAAGGAAAGCGACTGCGACTGTTTTGACACAGGACACAGCTCCACTTCTATTTCAGCAGGCCTGGGACTTGTAAAGGCAAGGGATATACAGGGCGGCAATGAGACCATTGTTTCCGTAATAGGCGACGGCGCACTGACCGGCGGAATGGCTTATGAGGCCCTGAACAATGCGGCAAAGCTGGAAACGAACTTTATCATTGTGCTCAACGACAATAACATGTCCATCTCGGAAAACGTGGGGGGCATGTCAAAATATTTAAACAACATTCGGACGGCAAATGCCTACCTTGACATTAAGGAAGGCGTCTACAACACCTTAAAGGAGATCCCCAAAGGCGATAAGGTGGTAGAAGGGATCCGCAAGGCCAAAAAGAGCTTTAAGCAGCTTGTGGTTCCGGGCATGTTTTTTGAAGATATGGGGATCACATATTTAGGGCCTGTGGACGGTCATGATATTTCAGCCATGCTCCGGGTCTTTCAGGAAGCAAAACGGATCCGGAATGCTGTGATCGTACATGTGATCACGGAAAAGGGAAAGGGATTTGAACCGGCAGAACGTCATCCTGCCAGATTTCATGGAACGGAACCCTTTGATATCAGTACAGGACTTCCTACCAAACCAAGGACAATGGCAAATTATACAGATATTTTTTCAACGGTGATGCTGAAGCTGGCTGCCCGGGATGAAAAGGTGGTAGCGATCACGGCTGCCATGCCGGACGGAACCGGACTGAAACGGTTCCGCAATACCTATCCGGAGCGTTTTTTCGATGTGGGGATTGCGGAGGAGCATGCGGTTACTTTTGCAGCAGGCTTAGCGGCAGGGGGCTTAAAGCCGGTGGTGGCAATTTATTCCTCCTTCCTGCAAAGAGCCTATGACCAGATCCTGCATGATGTCTGTATTCAAAATCTGCCCGTCATATTTGCCATAGACCGGGCGGGACTTGTGGGAAGTGATGGAGAAACCCATCAGGGAATTTTTGACCTTTCCTATTTATCTTCCATACCGGGAATGCATATTATGGCGCCCAAAAACAAATGGGAGCTGTCTGATATGATGAAGTTTGCCGTGAACCTTCAGGGGCCTGTTGCCATCCGTTACCCCAGGGGAGAGGCTTATGCAGGGCTCCAGGAGTTCCGTGCGCCCATAGAGCTTGGAAAGGCTGAGCTTATTTATGCTGAGGGTCAGATATGCCTGATGGCAGTGGGAAGCATGGTGAAAACAGCCTGTGAGGTTCGGGAGCTTTTACAGGAAGCCGGTTATCGATGCAGCCTGATCAATGCCCGGTTTGTAAAGCCCATTGATGAGAGAGCGGTGAAGTGGGCGGCACGAAATCATCAGATGGTGGTTTCCATGGAAGAAAACGTAGCCTGCGGCGGTTACGGAGAAAAGGTCAGGGAAGCGCTTTTGAGAGTGGGAGAAGAAACAGCTTTTCTGCCTGTTTCTATTCCGGACGAGTATGTGGAGCATGGAAATGTGGACATCCTGAAAAAGGAGCTTGGCATTGATGCGCAGAGCATCTCCGAAAAGATCATAAAGGAAATGAAACGCCAGGGCGAATAATGGGAACTGTGCGGAAATGAGGAATAACATGAAGGTACGGTTAGATGTGCTTCTTGTAGAGAAAGGCTTTGCCGCTTCAAGGGAAAAGGCAAAAGCAATCATTATGGCCGGCAATGTTTTTGTGGACGGACAGAGGGAAGATAAGGCAGGGACGGCATTTGATCCTGACAAAATTCAGATAGAGGTAAGGGGCGCTGCCCTGAAATATGTGAGCAGAGGCGGACTGAAGCTGGAAAAGGCCATGGATCAGTTCGGCATATCCCTAAAGGAAAAGATCTGCATGGATATTGGAGCTTCCACCGGAGGCTTTACGGATTGTATGCTGCAAAACGGAGCCTGTAAGGTTTACAGCGTAGATGTGGGGCATGGCCAGCTTGACTGGAAGCTTCGTAACGACCCCCGTGTGGTCTGCATGGAAAAGACAAATTTTCGTTATATGAAGCCGGGAGATATAGAGGACAGCCTTGATTTTGCATCTGTGGATGTTTCCTTTATTTCCCTTACCAAAATTCTGCTCCCGGCAAGGGAGCTTCTTAAGGAAGAAGGAGAAATGGTGTGCCTGATCAAACCACAGTTTGAAGCTGGCAGGGAAAAGGTAGGAAAGAAAGGGGTTGTCAGAGACCCCTCTGTTCATGAGGAAGTAATTGAAAAAGTGATGAAACATGCAGATCAGATCGGCTTTGAGATTCTGCATCTGGATTTTTCACCGATCAAGGGCCCGGAAGGAAATATAGAATATCTGCTGCACATCCAGAAAAATGGCAGGACAAAGGAAGCAGAAGAAGAACTTACAGAAATGAAAAAGGAACTGATAGGGCAAACGGTAAAGAAAGCACATGAAGCTTTGGATGTCTGAGATCAGAGGTATGATATGGAGCATTTTTATGTGATCACCAATCCGTCTAAGGATAAGGGGCTGAAATATGCCGGTTTTATCAGGGAATATCTCATAAAAAGAGGAAAGACCTGTATTGTGGACGGAGGAAGTGAAGGCAGGGAGACGGAAGGGTATACAGACAGTGGCAGAGTTCCCGGTGAGATTGACTGTGTGATCGTGCTGGGGGGGGACGGAACGCTGCTTCAGGCCGCAGCAGATCTGGGAAACAGGGAAATCCCGTTTTTGGGGATCAATCTTGGAACCCTTGGGTTTCTGGCAGAGGTGAACGTTTCGGATATTGAAGAAGCCTTAGATAAGCTGATCACCGGAAATTATCAGGTAGAGGAGCGGATGATGCTTCACGGAACCTGTAAGAAGGATGGAAGAAGCATTGATGAGGCAAGAGCGCTTAACGATATTGTCATTACCAGAAAAGGATCCCTGCAGATCATTAATTTTAATATTTATGTGAATGGTAAGTTTTTGCACAGATACCATGCGGATGGGATGATCATTGCAACGCCTACCGGTTCCACGGGCTACAACCTGTCTGCAGGCGGTCCGGTGGCAACACCCGGTGCAAAGCTGATTCTGGTGTCTCCTATTTGTCCCCATTCCATGCAGAACAGAAGCATTGTTTTAGCGCCGGAGGATACGGTTACCATTGAGGTGGAAGAAAGCAGGGAGGGACAGATCCAGGAGGTAGAGGCCATATTTGACGGAAGCCATAAGCAAAGCCTTAGGACAGGCGATAAGCTTGAAATACGAAAATCCTGTAAAACAACGGGAATTATCAAACTCAGTCAGATGAGCTTTTTAGAGATCCTGCATAGGAAAATGAGCGACTGACAGGGTAGAAAGGCATGGGATTGCAATGAAAAAAAGCAGACATCAGAAGATAAAGGAACTGGTGGAAGAGTATGAGATTGAAACCCAGGAAGAACTGGCTGAGAAACTGAAGGAAGCCGGATATGTGGTGACCCAGGCAACCGTGTCAAGAGACATCAGGGAGCTGAAGCTTTCCAAAGTGCCCACAGGAGACGGAAGACAGAAATATGCCATACTGATCCACAGCGATCATTATCTCAGCGACAAATATCTCCGGGTTTTGAAGGATGGTTATGTATCTATGGATATGGCGCAGAATATTCTGGTGGTTAAAACCGTTTCCGGAATGGCCATGGCAGTTGCGGCGGCCATAGATGCAATGAAGCTGAAAGAGATTGTGGGATCCATTGCCGGAGATGATACCATTATGATGGCGGTCAGAACTGTGGAGGACACCCAGATCGTCATGGACAAGATCCGTGAGGTACTACAGGAGTAAAACCGACTGAGCGCTTTGAGAGAAGGGGCTTATGGAGGAAAATTTATGCTTGAAAGTTTACATGTAAAAAATCTTGCACTGATCGAAGAACAGGAGGTACAGTTTGGCAAGGGGCTGAATATCCTCACAGGCGAGACCGGAGCAGGAAAGTCCATAATCATTGGCTCCATCAATCTGGCTCTGGGAGCTAAGGCAGACAAAGAAGCCATCCGTTCCGGAGCGGAATATGCCCTGGTAGAGCTTGTTTTTTCCTTAACAGAGGAACAGAAAAAGCAGATCAAGGAGATGGATCTGCCCATAGAAGAAGACGGAAGCTTTCTGTTGTCACGAAAGCTGATGCAGGGAAAGAGTGTCTGCAGGGTGGGAGGAGAGCTTGTCAGCGCTTCCCAGCTAAAGGAGCTTTCCGGAATTCTGATCGATCTGTACGGGCAGCATGAACACCAGTCCCTGCTGAAACCAACCACCTATCAGAAAATGCTGGACGACTATGCCGGAAATGATATAGCCTTATGCAGACAGCAGCTTTCCGAAAAACTGCAGGAATATCGGCAGATACAAAGAAAGCTGGAAGCGCAGAGCATGGATGCCGAGCAGAGGGAGCGGCAGGTCAGACTCCTTTCCTTTGAAGTGGAGGAAATCGAAGCTGCGGGACTTTGCCCGGAGGACGAGCAGGTAGAAAAGCAGTACAGAAGGATGTCAAATGCCAGAAAAATAAAAGAGACTGCTTATCAGGTACACGCAATGACCGGTTATGAGGGAGAAGAAAGCGCAGGGCCGATCATAGGCCACGCCCTTAGGGAACTGAAAACGGTTGTGCGGGAGGATGAACAGGCAGAGACACTGGTAGATCAGCTGGAAGACATTGATTCCCTTTTAAATGATTTCAACAGATCCATGGCACAGTATCTGGACAGCCTGGAATTTGATGAGGAGGAATTTTTCCAGTTAGAGGAAAGACTGAACGTTTTAAATCATCTGAAAAGCAAGTATGGCGATACTGTGGAGGAAATAGAAAAGGCACTTGCCAAAAAGCAGGAGGAGCTGCAAAGACTTCAAAACTATGAGCAGTATCTCAGCAACCTGCAGCAGGAGGAAAAACTGCAAAAAGACAAGGTTCTTGAGCTTTGTGCACAAATTTCCAAATACAGAAAAGATGCGGCGCTCCCTCTTGCGGAGAAGCTGAGACAGGCCATGGTGGATCTGAATTTTCTGGATGTAGATTTTCAGATTGCAGTTACGGCAAAGGAAGAAGCATTTACCCAGGACGGTTATGATCAGGTGGAATTTCTGATCTCGACTAATCCGGGAGAAAGCAAACGGCCTCTATGGCAGATCGCCAGCGGCGGTGAGCTGTCCCGTATTATGCTGGCTTTTAAAACGGTGCTGGCAGACAAAGAGGAAACAGGAACGCTTATTTTTGATGAGATCGATACCGGAATCAGCGGAAAAACGGCATGGAAGGTTGCGGAAAAGCTGGGAAAGCTTTCCAGAGGGCATCAGGTGATCTGTATTACGCATCTTGCGCAGATTGCTGCCATGGCCGATGAACATTTCCTGATCGAAAAGGGTGTGAAAAACGAAAGGACACAGACCGGTATCCGAAGGCTGTCGGAACAGGAAAGTCTGGAAGAACTGGCAAGACTTCTCGGCAGCGGGGAGATGACAAAAGCGGTGCTTGACAATGCAGGAGAAATGCGAAAGAATGCATTGGAAGTAAAAAAGTGAGATGAATTACAACATTTGGAAAAGTAAAAAAGAAAGATTTTCACATACTAAAAGAGGCATCTGCATGCAGCAGGGTCTCTTTTTTGCTTGAAGATGGAACGGAATTTAAATAAAAGGATGTGAAAATTTGGAACGGGTTCGCTTATGCTTGGAAAGGAAACTTCTCTATAAAAAAATACTTTATCTGCTTCTTGTTTTGGGAATACTGGCCCTGTCCGGGTCCCTGTATTATGCTATGTGGAGCAGTGTTCCCTCGACGATCATGCTGAAAGCAGATATGGATCAGGAACTTAATCTGAAGGTTCCGGCCTCCGGAGAGTTATATCGGGAGGCTGTAGAGGTAAGCGGAGGAAACGGCAATATCAGGACGCAGCACATTTATGTGAATCTTGGGAAAAGGGTAACCGTAAAAACAGGCCATGTGGATCAATATAAAATGAACCTGAAGCTGTTTGGCGTGATCCCCTTAAAGGAAGTGGATGTTCAGGTCATTCAGGATAAGAAGCTTCAGCCTGCAGGGATCCCCATTGGGATCTATGTAAAAACCAAAGGAGTTTTAGTGGTGGGAAGCGGAGAATTTGAGGGGGAGGACGGAAGAAAATATTCCCCCGGAAAATATATTTTTCAGGCAGGGGATTATATTCTGGAGATCAATGACGAGGAGGTCACAAGCAAGAAAAGGCTGATGGAAATGATCAGCCACAGCGAGGGACAGGAAATGGTCTTTAAGCTGCAAAGAGGAGAAGGGGAAATCGAAGTAAAGGGAAAGCCGGAGCAAAATAAAAACGGAGAATATAAAATGGGGATCTGGGTCAGGGATAACGCCCAGGGAGTGGGAACCATGACTTATATTGACGAGCAGGGAAATTTTGGCGCACTGGGACATGGGATCAATGATATGGATACCAGCACCCTGATGAGTCTTGAGAAAGGAACCCTGTATCATACAGAGATCATCGGGATCACCAGAGGGAGCATTGGAAGTCCGGGAGAGCTTACCGGTTTTATCGAATATGATGACAACAACATCATGGGCGAGATCAGGGCCAACACGCTGCGCGGCATCTTTGGAGTCTGCACGCAGGAGACGCAGCAGCAGGCTGTCTGTGACTATATGCAGCTTGGACTGAAGCAGGAAATCAAAAAAGGACCTGCGAAGATCCTTTGTTCTCTGGGGGATACCATACAAAGCTATGATATTGAAATTACCGATATTAATCTGGAAAATGATAATATTAACAGAGGGATCGTTCTCGAGATCACAGATCCAAAGCTGCTTGCCGCTACTGGCGGGATCGTACAGGGAATGTTCACGAGTTATAATGGGAGCAACAACAGGAAAGCTAGTAAAATAAAGGGTTTCTTGATGTTCTAGTCCTATTTCATTGACCACGAAATAGTGTACTCTTGCGCAAGATACAACAGAATACTTACTAACCAATGTATTCAGAAGGTGAGGTGTTTTTACACATAGAATGCAAGGTAGGACTAGTTGGTAAATATAGTGGAACAACCACGCAATTTGATATTTGCTGATTAGGTCCTGCCTATTTTTGATTATACAAAAGAATTAGGCAATTATAAAGAAGAATTTTTTGGACCGAATTAGCTCTGATATATCTATCAGCTTATCCGGTCCTATTTTATTGGGAAGGAGAGAGCAGATAGCAATGACAAAGCGAGAGTTAATTCAGTTCATGGACGAGCTGGTGGAATTAGCCAGCGAGGAAAACAAGACGACAAAGCCATGAATCAGGGAATGGAGCAGGCAACCTCACAGAGCATGGAAAGAGCAGAAAGCAGACAGACAGACAGACAGAAATCTTCCCTTTCGTTAAGAATGAGGAATAACTATTCATAAGGCATAGCATAATCATCTGCTATGCCTTATGGGAAAGGAGAATACGATGGATCAAGTACAGAATATGGAATTGTCAAAAGACCAAATCATTCAGGAGCTTATCGCACTTCTTAATCAGAATCAGCAGAAAGAAGCTGCCAATGATGTATTTGAGATGGCGGCTTTGATTGATGGTATGGGCAAGAGGCTTGAGCAGGTGACAGAGGAATTATCAAGTGTTCGTAAACAACTTGAAAAGATGGAGCAGGAAAAAGCAGATAAGACCTTAAAGGCAACCGTCCGTAAGGCTGTGGAATCCTTAGAACAGCAATGCCAGAAGATGAAGCAGCAGTTGTTTGAAATCAAAACAGAGGTAAAAGCAAAGGCTTCTGAAATTGTGTCTGAGGCAAAAGCGAAGGGCAAAGCGGCACTTCATAAGGTGTCGGAGTTCTTAGGGATTAAGGATAAGCTGGAGTCTGTTCGTGAGAATGTCCGTAAGAGTATTGCAGAGACAGAGCATACCATAAATAAATTGGATGCCTTTGGTAGCGGTATGAGGGAAGCCGGACAGAAGATTGCTAATACCTTCCGTACCTTTGCAGATAAGGAAACGGTTGATTATTCCGAAAAGGAAAAGAAGTTCTCCAAAACAGAGCTTGTGAAAAAGCCTTTTGAGGCAAAGAAAAAGCTGTTTCAGAGAATGGAGCAACATCTGGATGAGGCACTTGATAAGGTGGAAAGTCTTGCCAAAGAACCAGAGCAAATGAAAGATGTGGAAATGGCAGAGCCTTCCATGCTTGGAGCTGTGGCAGAGCCGGAATTTCAGTATGGGGCAGATGCCTTTGAAGCATATCAACAGTCAGGAAAAGCAGAGACAGCGGTGGTGTCAGAGGTAAAGAAGCCTGAAGTAAAGGGTAAGAGCCTATAGAGTTTTAGGGGTATCACTTGAGGTGGTATCCCTTTTTTGGATATATAACTTAATCATTACATAAAAAAGTGCAAATGCACAAAAAATAGTAATGGCTATTGAAATAAAAATAATTCAGTGATAAAATAGCATTACTAAAATTCGTGCAATGCACAAAAACAAGGAGTGATATTATGGAGATTAAGAGAGATTCATACTTTGAACAGTTAAAGATAAGAAAAGATAATGGCATGATAAAGATTATTACGGGAATCAGGAGATGCGGCAAATCATTCCTGTTATTTGTATTGTTTAAGAAATACTTATTGGAGAGTGGCGTGGATAATGACCACATCATTGAGATTGCTTTAGATGGCATTGAAAATGAGGAGCTGAGAGATCCAAAGAAGTGTTATCAGCATATTAAAGATGCAATGAAAGATGACCAGAAGTATTATCTGCTCTTGGATGAAGTACAGTTTATGCCACGATTTGAGGAAGTGCTGAATAGTTTACTTCGTATCAGCAACATAGATGTGTATGTAACTGGCAGTAATTCTAAATTTTTATCTAGCGACATTGTAACTGAATTTAGAGGCAGAGGAGATGAAATCAGAATTTATCCGCTGTCCTTCGCAGAGTTTTATGCGGCTTTTGATGGAGATTATGATGATGCTTGGGAGGAATATATGATATACGGTGGGTTGCCACAGGTAGCACAATTTTCTGTGGAACGCCAAAAGGCTGAGTATCTAAAAAATATATTTGCCAATGTTTATATCAAGGATGTGGTAGAGCGAAATAGGATTCAAAATGTTGATGAGATTGGAACTTTGGTGGATATTCTTGCTTCTGCCATAGGAGCCCCTACCAATCCAACTAAAATATCAAATACTTTCAAAAGTGAACGAGGCATCAATTATAGTAATAAAACTATATCCAACCATATTGATTATTTGGCAGAGGCATTTTTGATTTCTAAAGCGGACCGATATGATATTAAGGGTAGAAAATATGTTGGGGCAAACTTGAAATACTATTTTTCGGATGTTGGACTTAGAAATGCCAGACTGAACTTCAGACAGCAGGAGCCGACTCATATTATGGAGAACATTGTTTATAATGAGCTGCTTGTGCGTGGTTACAATGTGGATGTCGGTATTGTGGATGTATTTGCAAAGAATAGTGAAGGGAAGAGGGTTCATAAGCAGTTAGAGGTTGATTTTGTAGTGAACCAGGGCAGTCAGAGATATTACATTCAGGTAGCTTATGATATGACTTCTGAGGAAAAGCAGACACAGGAACTTAATTCATTCCGAAACATTCCGGATTCATTTAAGAAGATTGTTATAGTAAATGGAACAAAAAAGCCTTGGAGAAATGAGGAAGGATTTGTAATCATGGGCATGAAATATTTTCTGCTCAATGCGGATAGTTTGGAGTTTTAGTATGGAAAAGAAGATAGTTTATTCCGATATAGAAGTAAGGATATAAAGTTAGGAGGCAAAGAAATGGCAACGGTTGTGTATTCTAATGAAGAAGATATGTGTTCTTTTGTGATAGATGGTGAAGAATATGTTGAAGATGAAGAAAGGGCAATTATCCCCAAAGCTGTCTTAAAACAAATAAGAGTTGAGGATATTCCAGATAATTTCGAAATTGAAGTATGTGAGTCAAAAGATTCTTCAGTAATAATGGTATCTGTTCCCATGACTTTTGTAAAAGTTGGTAAAAATGAGTTTCAGGTTATTTATGATGAACTGATTACTAGAAAATATTGGGATGGACCAATAGGACTTAAACTATATATGGAGACAAAAAGGGATGTAATAGAAGAGCGTTCAAAAGAGGTAGGGGATGTCTATTTAGAAAACTATGATGATGATGGAGCCTATATCCATCTGGCGTATAGTACAAAAATTTATACGGATGATATGAGTGAATTGCTGAGCAATATGGAACAGATATATGGTGAAATCGAAGGTGCAACGGATATTACTTTAGGTTCTCCGTTTTCTAAAATAGATGATTGTGCAAAAGAAAATGAATTTACAATTAAGATATTACTTCCATTGTTTCGTAAGTTGGGATTTGCGAATGTGAAATATAATCATGGAAACAAGGAATTTGGAAAAGATATTACATTTGCACGCAGAACGGAATTTGATGATTATGAGTATTATGGAGTGCAGGTAAAGTATGGAGATGTATCTGGTGGCGCTCAGGGAGAGATTAATGAATTGATTCAACAAGCGAAAGATTCTTTTACAATGCCATATTATGATGTGTATTCGAGAAATAAAGTAAGAGTATCTAAAGTTATTATTGCGATTTCAGGGAAATTTACACAAAACGCAGTAGAAAAAATAATAGAAGGTGTGACGGAATACCCTATAAAGAATAACTTAATTTTTCTGGATAGGGAAAAAATAGAGGGATTAATGAGTAAATATAATAGATTTTAATATTTCTGTTGGAAATATAAAGATTTGGGAGGTATTCATTCTATGGATAATGAAAGAAATATAGATCCATTAGTTTCCTTGCAACAGGAATTGTGTGATATGTGGGGCATTAACAATCAAACAAAGTATGTATTCTATTATGATGAAAGTAATAATTGTAGAAAATTTTGGGTTGATGATAGTAAACAACAGTTTAATACGGATTATACAGCAGATTTTGTGTTGGCAGGGTTGGTAAAAAAAGAGGAAGATACTGTTGATGTATCGCTAGAATCATTTAGAAAACCTTTGAAGTTGCAGGGAAATGTAGAAGAGATTAAATTTAAAAAACTATATGCAAAAGGTGATTTTTTACAGTGTGTGAAGGAAAAACGCTTGTTTGAGACTCTATTATGGATAGATAAATCGCCCTTTTATATTCATTACACGAATGTGAACAACCTGTTTTATACACTTGTTGAAATATTTGATTCTATTGTAAAACCTGATGAAATAAGTGAATTTGGATATAACTATTTTAAAATGAAGAGTGTATTTTATTATATGTTCAAAGGAAAAGCAGATGAACTGCAAATATTGATGTTCAAATATAAATATCCCAATATACAGAGGGAGGATGTAGAGAGATTTTGCAATGAATTACTATTTTTACTTGGAAGCAGGAGAGAAATGAAGGAAGAAGAAAAGTTTCTTACCGGAATGCTTGCAAGAGCGTCAAAGAGTGATGAATTGGTATTTTTGCATGATAATGATGATTATATCATGCAGGAAAATTATGCAGAATTTTATGCTGATCCTATCCGGAAATATCAGAAGTCAACACATATATTTGACGAGGAAACGACAGTGCAGGATATAGTAAAGAGACAGATAGCACAGGGGGAGAATATGGCAGATAATTTTAAGTTTGTGAAATCTGAAACAGATATATTCGTGCAGTTATCTGATGTAGTAGCAGGGATTCTTGGTAAACTGTTTAAGTACATAAACTCCACAAGTGTAAATCAGCGTAGAAAGGATATTGAGGGCTTATCAAAGATTCAGATTGATAATATTTTACTCATCGATAAGCTGCTTATGGAAGCAAATCGGGAGAATCCCGGATTTTTGCATTCGGTTGCTCCATTGGATGAAGTTGGAATTCTTGATAGGTTTTTTGAAATGGTAAAGAGCAGAGAATAGTACAGAAAGAAGGTGTGTTATGTATTATGACCTTACAAATCCGGATGCATCGTATTATTGGTTACATGAAGCATTACAGATAAAACAAGGTGAACTAATTGAAACTTATGTTATAGAATGTCATAATGATTTTGATGTGTTTTATAATAAATACCGTTCGTTAATAGATAAATTAGATGTTGAAAACATAGAGATGGTGGTATTTCAAGTCACCACTTGCAATGACGAATGTGCAGAAATAAAGAAAAATGGATTACGAAATTTGCAGTGGGTATTAAGTAATGATACTGCACTTTGTAGATTTTTAAAGGAATATGATATAAGTTTTGATATTGAAAGTAAGCTAATGTACATAGGTGGAACTGCTTTTGATGTGGATTATGAAAAGTATACGGATTTAGATGTGATTTCAAGAAGAAAAGAGCAACTGCATAAGATTGGACATAAGATATATTATGATTTTCAAATCAATGCATTTCTGTTCTGTAAGGACATTTATGATTATTCAACTATTCATGAAGCACCAGAATTTCTCTATACATTATCATCTTTGAATGATGCGACAAAGGGGATTGATATAAAATGGAAGAATCTGTGTAAACCGTATGTTGTAAAATATAAAAGTAAATTAAAAGATTTTACGTATTTCACATTTTATGGAAATGAGAGAGAATATAATGAGGATCGGCGAGAAAATTGGTGCGAATTAAGGAGATTATTAATATCAAGAGCAGTTGAAAGTGCTTTTGGTGATTCGGCATCACAAATATTTGCATATATGAAGCCAGACATGATAGTAGCACCGGAGAATATTCTTGAATATGTGCCTGCTGAGAAATGGAGAAAAGATGTACTTAAATACTTTGGGAAAGAATGAGATGTATGTATCGGTTGCTGAAATAGTAGGAGCCGATATTGAGGATGTAAAAAGATTTGTCACAGAAAATGCAGCAGATATTGTAGATTGTCATTATGATGAATATGGTATTGAGCAGATGGACTTAAAGGGACTATTGAATGGTAAAGAACCTAAGCTAATTGATAGTCTAATTGTGCATCATATTACACCAAGAGAGCGTGAAGAAAGTATATGGCAGGAAGGGCTAATGACATTACCTCATGCATTAACAGGAGAAACATTATTGTCTGCGTATTTGAGAAAATGGGGGTTTACATTTTCGTTTGACGGAAGTCAAATTACAATGAGCAGAAAAGGCATAATTGTTGATGTGGAGAACAGGCTTGGAACAAATTTGAAAATGAGGCTTGGTGGTCCTAATACATATAATGATTTCAATGTGAATGGGTATCTTTTTGTTGATGAATTTGTAGAAGACGCAATAAGAGGATGGTTGGGTTCACCAGAGTTTTTAAAAAGCTTGGCTAATTATTATGATAAAAATAATATTGCAGATAATTATGCAGAGAATAGTTATAATTACTATGTATCCTTTGAAGTGCCATTAGATAAGGTGGATATACAAGGATTCTCTGATAAAATTTCTGCTGACAGAAAAACAGGCATATTGTTGAGATATGCAATCAATGCTCTTGCATATGGTGAAATGAAAAGAAAGCCATATCTTCCGATGGACAATCCTGTTATCTTCTTGAAAAGAGATTACGATGTGCCAAAAGAAAACATTCGAAAGATATGGATATTGAAGCGTAAGCCGGGAAAATGGTTTCCGGTAGAAATAGTTTAGAAAGTTTATCAACTTGTTTAAAGAGAAAGTAGTAATTATGCAATTAGGTTACTGCTTTCTTTTATTTCACACCCAAAATCCCGTATTTCACACCCTCACATCACGAATTTATTGCAAAGATACGATATAATAAAAGAATAGATATGTATATCCAAAAATCAGCGAAAGGTAGGCGGTCATTATGAAGATAGCGGTCTGTGACGATGACAGAACCACAAGGGAACAAATTGCTTCTTTGATAAGAGAACAGGAGCCGGATGCGGAGGTTGTTACCTTTGAAGCTGGGGAGGAAATGATTAAATCGCAGGAGAATTTTGCGGTTTCTTTTCTTGATGTGGAAATGAAAGAAATATCGGGTATAGATGTTGCAAAGCATATTAGGGAAGAACAGGAGAAAAGAGGCAGGGACAAGAGCATCATTATATTCGTAACCGGATACCGGGAGTATATGGAGGATGCCTTTGATGTGAATGCTTTTCACTATCTGGTAAAGCCTGTGGATGAAAAGAAATTCCATACTGTCTTTAACCGTGCCTTGAAAGAAGTATTTGCCAAAACAAAGCTAAAAAAACTTTCTGTAATTATCAAATACAATGGGATGCAGAAAAAGGTCTTGCTGAAAGATATTTATTATATTGAGAGCAGTAATAAAAAAGTAGTGTTCCATACGAAGGATGGAAAAATTGATACTTATGGCAGTATGGATGATTGGGAAGCAGAGCTGGGTGACTCGTTTTATCGGTGTCACAGAGGGTATCTTGTTAATTTGGAGAAAATAACAGCTTACAATGTGGATACGATTGATTTAATCAATGGGGACTCGCTCATTCTTGCACAGAAGAAGTATTCGGATTTTATCAAGGCATATATGCGATATGCAAAGGACGGAGGAATTGTAAATGTTTAGTTTGCTGTCCATATTGATACATATAATCAACAGTATTTTTAGTGGAGTATATACAAGTCAGTTTCTAAAATGTAAGCAGAATAAAAAGATTACCATTTTCTTGTGGACTCTTATTTATTTTATGATTCAGGTGGTTATATTCGAGGTGATACAGAGTCGCTATCCATTTAACGATGTTGTAAGTGTTGTTATCAATGTGCTATTGTTTTTGAGTATGCAGTGGATATTCTTTCGTAAAGGAGTGTCAGGGCAATTATTTGTGTGCTTTAGCTTTGTAGCTGGAAAAGAGATTGTAAAGTATATTGCAAGTGTATTAAATGTTGCATTGGGGACGGTTACCGGAAAGTGGTTGGATGCTCTGATTATGCAGGGGAAGATTGTCGCAAATAATCAAGTGGAATTGGTCACAAATATAATGCTGTATGTCATGTGTTTTGTCAGTGCGTTTTTGTATGCTCTGATTTTGGGAATCTATTTGTCACTAATACAAAAAAAATATGTAAGAAAAGAGTATCAGCTACAAGTCCGTGAGAATGTATTTTTGATATTACCAAGTATTGCAGCAATCTGTATTTCCATAACTTTGAAAATGATGATTATTACAGTAGAAAACGGAAGCACAATTCTTATTTATGATACTGTTCCGGAAACTCAGTTTTGGATTCCTGTGATATGTGTTCTGTTGTTAGGGGCAGTCATAGCCAATGTTATACTTTTTCAGAATGTGGTGCAGTATCACGAAGAAAACAGAAAGCGTACCATGTTGGAAAATCAGATACAGCAGATGCAAAAAGAGGTACAGGAGATTCAGGATATTTATGCAGATATGCGTGGATTACGCCATGATCTGAGAGGACATATCAATAACATCACGCAGTATGTGAAGAAACAAAACAATGCCGATGCCGAAGAACTGAAGAACTATATCAGAAATATGGAAGAAACCGTGAGTAGGTTAGATTTTGGTTATCAGACAGGAAATCCGATTACGGATATTATTATTCATCAAAAGAAGCAGGAGGCTGACAAAGCAGGAGTAAAGTTTTCTGTGGATTTTAGTTACCCGAAAGAACTTCAGATAGATGTCTATGATATTGGAGTGATTTTGAATAATGCTTTGGAAAACGCAATCGAAGCTGCGACTCTGCTTAATAGAGATAAATATGTATCATTACATTCTTATGTGAAGGGAAATCTTTTCTTTGTTGAAGTGGAAAACAGTTTTGCAAGAGAAATTGTAATGAACAAAGAAAGTGGTCTGCCGGAGAGTAGTAAAGCAAATAAGAAGTTTCATGGAATGGGGCTTACTAATATTCAAAGATGTGCGAGAAAGTACAGAGGCGATATTGATATTGTCATTGATACTTCTAAGCAGGAACAGCAGATATTTAATCTTACAATAATGTTGAATGGAAAACCTGTCGGGTCATAAGCACGGCAGGTTTTTCACACCCAAAAGGGAGTAGTTCGCACCATTTCTATAAATTTGTCTATGTAATGTTCCGATGATGAATATAGAAACAAAATGCTATAAATGTATAGGAGGTAGTTGCTATGTCTATGGAAATAAATAACACCAATAGCGGTGTAACATCACAGATTATGGATTTGAAAACTTCCACACCGGGAGTAACAAGAAAAGAGGAAATCAAGACCGGATTTAAAAATACTAATGATTATTCTAAGTATTTACAGGAAAAGTACAGCTATATGAATACAGGGAAAACATCTATGCAGGGAGTTCCGGTAACGGTAAGTGTTTCGGGAGCATTTTTAAAGAAGTGTATGGATAATCCGGAAAAAGCTGCATATTTGGAAGAAAATTTAGCAGCTATCCCA